>Ga0180220_1000348_pt1 | contig 57448 bp, 60 predicted proteins | sample eDN5th37CBELigBY_FD_151335 | JGI IMG/M metagenome (GOLD analysis project Ga0180220, IMG submission 151335) | Enriched backyard soil microbial communities from Emeryville, California, USA - eDNA 5th pass 37_C BE-Lig BY (version 2) (version 2) | ecosystem: Environmental > Terrestrial > Soil >...
CCTCGTCGACCTCGACGGCACGCTCGTCGACTCCGATGCCGCCGTCCGCCGCGCCTGGGGCGCGTTCGCGCGCCGCCACGGGCTGGACGTCGAGGCCGTCCACCGCCACGCCCAGGGCCGCCCGTCGCGCGAGACCGTCCGCGACCTGCTCCCCGCCGGCGCCGACCACGCCGCCGAGGCCGCGCGCCTCGAGCACCACGAGGTCCACGACACCGAGGGCGTCGTCGCGCTGCCCGGCGCCCACGAGCTGCTCGGCGGCGACCGGCCGCTGGCGATCGTGACCTCCTGCTCGACCGCGCTCGCCCACGCGCGCCTCGACGCCGCCGGCCTGCCCCGCCCCGACGTGCTCGTGTCCTCCGACGGGCTGGAGCGCGGCAAGCCCCACCCGGCGCCGTTCCTGATCGGCGCGCGGCGGCTCGACGTCGCGCCCGCGCGCTGCGTCGTGCTCGAGGACGCGCCCGCGGGGATCGCCGCCGGCCGCGCCGCCGGCGCGGTCGTGATCGCCCTGCGCACCACCCACGACGAGCCCGACCTGCGCGACGCCCACGCGATCGTCGACGACCTCGCGACGCTCCTGGGCGGCGCCCGCCGCGCCGCCTGACGCGCGAGCGGCCTACGCGCGCTCGGACGCCAGCCGCGCGCCCTCGGCGAGCGTGCGCAGCTTCTCCCAGCAGATGTCGGGGTCGACGCCGGCGAACCCGGCCCAGGTGCTGAACCCGCAGTCGGTGCCGGCCTGCACGCGCTCGGGCCCGACGATGTCGACGAACCGGCCGAGCCGCTGGGCGACCAGCTCGGGGTGCTCGATGTAGTTGTTCGTCGTGTCGATCACGCCCGGGACCAGCACCTTGTCGTCGGGGAGCCTCGCCTCGCGCCACACCGCCCACTCGTGCTCGTGGCGCGGGTTGGCGGCCTCGAACAGCAGCGTCGACGGCTTGGCGCCCACGACGACGTCGACGATCTGCTCCAGCGGCACGTCGAGGTGGTGGGGCCCCTCGTAGTTGCCCCAGCACAGGTGCATGCGCACCCGCTCGGCCGGCACGTCGGCCAGCGCCCGGTTGATCGCCGCGACGTGGCGCTCCGCGGCCTCGACGAACACCGAGTCGGGCTCGTCGCGGTACATGATGTGGCGGCCCATCGCCAGGTCGGGCGCGTCGATCTGCAGCAGCAGCCCGGCCTCGACGATCGCCTCGTACTCGACCTTCATCGCGTCGGCGATCGCGTCGAGGTACTCGTCGAGGCTGCCGTAGTGCTCGTTGGGGCAGAACAGCGCGACGATCCCCGGCGACGGCGCGTTCATGAACGCCCCCTCGACCGACTGCCCGTCGAGCGCGGCGCGCAGGTCGGCGACGTCGCGCTCCAGCAGCTCGGGGCGCTCGTAGCGGATCGGCCCGCGGCAGATCGGGCGCAGGTAGCGGTAGCCCTTGCTCGACTGCGCCTGGCGGTCGCGGAAGCCCGGGAACGCGTCAAGGTCGGCGGGCGTGGCGCGCGGCACGTCGCCGATCTCGAAGCCGCTGAGGCGGTGGCGGATGTAGGTGGCGTAGCCGACCTTGCTCATCTCGCCGTCGCTGACGAGGTCCACCCCGCACTCGACCTGGCGCGCGACCCGGTCGGCCACCGCCGCGGCGACGGCGCGGTCGTAGGCGTCGCGGTCGACCTCCTCGCCGCGGTCCTCGGCGAACACGAGGTCGACCACGTCCTGCGGCCGGGGCAGGCTGCCCACGTGGGTCGTGAGGATGCGCGTCATCTACCAGGCCTCCTGGAGCAGCTCGAGGATCTCGTCGGGTCCCGCCGGGCGCGGGTTGCCCTGCGCGGCCGGCCGCGCGGCGGCGGCGCGGGCGACGTCGGGCAGCTCGTCGCGCGGCACGTCGTGGTCACGCAGGCGCCCCGCGCCCGCGCGGTCGGCCAGCTCCGCGCTGCGCTGCGCGGGGTCGGCGCCGCCCATCGCCTCGCCCAGGGCGCGCAGCGCCTCGGGCGCCGCGTCGCGGTTGAAGCGCAGGGCGGGCGGCAGGCAGATCGCGTTCATCGTCCCGTGGGCGAGCCCGTAGCGGCCGCCGAGCGCCTGCGCCATCGCGTGCGCGACGCCCATCCCGGCCCGCAGCGCGGAGCCCGCGTGCATCGCGCCCTCCAGCAGCCCGCGGCGCGCCTCGCGGTCGTGGCCGTCGGCGAGCACGGGCTCCAGCCAGCGGTCGATGAGGCGCGCGCCGGCGACCGCGTCGGCGTCGCTGGCCTCGCTGCGGCCCGGCGCGTAGAGCGCCTCGGCGCAGTGGGCGAGCGCGTTGAGCGCGGTCCCGCCGCTGGGCCCGGCGGGCAGGTCGAGCGTCAGTTCGGGGTCGTAGACGATGCCGGCGACGTTCGCGCCGCCGCCACCGCCCTTCGTGCCCGCCGCGGCGTCGCGCACCCCGTAGAACGGCGTCCACTCCGCCCCCGAGTACGTCGTCGGGATCGAGACGACCGGCAGCCCGCCGGCGTCGACGGCGACCGCCTTGGCGGTGTCGATCGCGCTGCCGCCGCCGAGCGCGACGATGCCGTCGCCGCCGTCGAGCGCCGCGATCGCGGCCCGCACGCCGGTGACCTCGGCGTGCGCCTGCACGCCGTGGAAGCGCCGTGCGACAGGCAGGTCGAGGTCACGCCAGCGCTCGCTGGTGACGAGCAGCGGCCGCTGCACGCCCAGCTCGCCCAGCACGTCCGGCAGCGTCTCGATGCCCCAGCGAACGATCATCGGCTCTCCTCAGCAGGCGCCCGTCCCGGGCGCGTCCAGGCGCGGATGAAAGCACACGCGCCGCGCCGGTCTGCACCCGCGGGCAGGCAAGTCTGCACGTAGCTACATGCCGCTGCGGCCCCCCGGTCGTACCGTCCGGTCATGTCCAGCTCGGTGAGGAGAGAGCTGCGATGCCTGGACGAGCGGCGCGCCGCCGCCCTGGCTTCGCTGTGTGAGACGATCGTGCCCGGATCGGCGCGGGTCGGCTCGGAGGTGTACATCGACGCGGTGCTGGCCAAGGCCCCGCCGCCCGTCCGCGACGCCGCGCTCGCGGCCATCGACACGCTCGCCCCGCACGCCGGCGGCGGCGAGGAGGCGCTGCAGCCGCTGGCCGCCACGCCCGAGTTCCAGATGATCCGGGCGATGGCCTGCGAGGCCTACTACAGCGACTTCGTCGCGCCCGGCGCCGAGGGCCCGGGCGCCTGGCACGAGATCGGCTTCGAGTTCCCGCTCGCGAGCAAGTACGTGAAGGACTGGTCGTATCTGGGGGTGACCGGAGCATGAGCAGCAGCGAGCGTTACGAGGTCGTCGTCGTCGGCTCGGGCGCAGGCGGCGGCGTCATCGCCGGCGAGCTGGCCGAGCGCGGCCGCAAGGTCCTGCTGCTCGAGGCCGGCCCGCACCGCACCGCGGCCGACTTCACCCGCTGGGAGTCGCACGCCTCGGCCGACATCTGGTGGCCGATGCGCTTCGCGATGCCCGCCAACGACCCCAGCCAGCCGCCCGTGCCGATCATCGGCGGGCGCTGCGTCGGCGGCACCACGACGATCAACACGAAGGTCGCGCTGCGCGCCAGCCAGCACGAGTTCGACAAGTGGCACGCGGGGACCGGCATGGTCAACGACGCCGGCGAGCCGTTCGGCCCCGACGACCTGGCCGCGCAGTACACCCGCGTCGAGCAGCAGCTCGGCATCCGCGAGCGCGCGGACTGGACCGACAACCTGCGCATGATCGCCCGCGCGTTCGAGGCGGTCGGCGAGGAGCTCGAGCCGGTCATGTCCTACACGGACGAGAACTGCATGAAGTGCGGGAGCTGCCTGCAGGGCTGCCCCACGAACGCGGGCAAGTCGACGCTGAACACCTACATCCACCGCCAGTGGGCGATCGGCCGCCTGGAGCTGCGGTCCGGCTGCTTCGTGGACCGGGTGCTGATCGAGGACGGCCCCGACGGGCCGCAGGCGACGGGCGTCGCCTACACCGACGCCGACGGCGTGTCGCACACGGTCGCCGCCGACGCGGTCGTGGTCTCCGGCGGCGCGCTGAACACGCCGCAGGTGCTGTGGCGCTCGGGCCTCACGAACCCGATGATCGGGCGCCACCTGGGCTTCCACCCGGCGTCGTTCGTCTTCGGGCTGTTCGACGAGCCGCAGGACGCCCACCGCGTGTACCCGATCAGCGGCCACTGCATGAGCCACCAGCGCGACGAGGACGGCGGGTTCATCCTCGAGGCGCTGAGCGTGCAGGACCCGATCGGCTTCTCGGTGTCGCTGTGCGACGAGAACGGGCCGGTGTGGGGTCAGAAGCTCAACCGCGCCTGCCGTCAGTACCGCAACTGGATCGGCCTGCTGCTGATGGTCAACGACGACAACAACGGCTGGATCGAGCTCGACGAGGACGGCAACGAGCGGATCATGACCGACTTCAAGCCGAACGAGCTCGCGCGCCGCGACGCGGGCTTCGAGCTCGGCAGCCGCGTGCTGCGCGAGGCGGGCGCGAAGGAGATCATGTGGACCGGCCCGTCGTGCACCCACATCCAGGGCGGCTGCCCGATGGGGTCCGACCCGGCCCGCTCGGTGGTCGACATCCACGGCGAGAGCCACGACGTCGGCCGCCTGTTCGTCGGCGACGGCTCGCTGGTGCCGCGGACGCTGTCGGTGAACCCGTCGCTGACGATCATGGCGCTGGCGACGCGCGTGGCCGAGCGCATCCACGCCGATCCGAAGGGCTACCTGCAGGGCCAGGCCGCGCTGGCCGCGTAGGCACGAGCCCCTACCGCACCAGCGCGGTCCCGGCCCAGGCGATCAGCGCCAGCAGGACGAGGCCGGCGAGCAGCACGAGCGCCAGCCGGGCCGGCGACGGCCCGGCCGGCCTCGTGGCCACGTTGCGCTCGAGGTCGGACTGCAGCAGCACGTCGCGGGCGACGTCGACGCCCGACGCGGCGACGAGGATGTCGCGCGGGCCGGCGGCGAGGAAGTCGGGCACGTCGAACCCGGCGGCCCGTCGCACCGTCGACGGCACGCCGGCCTCCAGCAGCAGGCCCTGGATGAACTCGGCCTCGGCCTGGTTGGCGGCGCTGGCCACCCGCACGAGCGGGCCCTCGGCGAGCTGCGGCTTGATCTTGCGCGCTCGCTCGCGGCGCTCGCCGGCCGGCGTCTCCGGCGCGTCGGCCGCCACGAGCGGGATGCCGCAGTGCGGGCAGAAGCGCTCCGCGGGCGGCGCGGCGCGCCCGCACGCGGGACACACCAGCTCAGCGCTCGATGACGTGTCCGTCCTCGATCAGGTAGGTGCGCACGGTCGCCTCGCCGGACCGGTCGAGGCCGATGATGATCCACTCGACGCCGGGCCAGTTGGCGGCGAAGTTGATGTCGGTCTGCGACGGGTAGGGCTCGGTGCGCGTGTGGGAGTGGTAGATCGCCCCGAGCTCGGCGCCCATCGCCTCGAAGTCGTCGAGGGCGCGCATCACCTCGAGGCCGTCGACCTCGAAGCGCAGCGGGCTGTGGGCGAGGTTCTCGGTGCGGCGCACCTCGACGGCCTCGCCGTCGCGCACCGCCACCAGCCCGCAGCACTCGTCCGGGGCCTCCTCGCGGGCGTGCGCGACCATCTCGGCGATCATCGCCTCGGGGACCCGCATCGCGGTGGCGCTCACGAGCGCGTCGAGCGCGACCCGGGGTCGCTCAGCCCGGGGAACTCCGCATCGTCGTCGTGCTCGCGCGGGTCGGCGCCGCTGACGGCGTCCTTGAACTCGCGCATGCCCTTGCCGACCGATCGCGCGACGTCGGGCAGCTTCTTGGGCCCGAGGACGACGAGCGCGATGACGAGGACGAGGACGACCTCCATGGGTCCGATGGATCCTGGGAACATGCGGTCAGGCTCCTACCACCAGATGGTGGAGTCGAGGTTCTCGATCTCGTCCACCGGCAGCGTGTAGATGCCGCTGGACAGGTACTTCCAGCCGTCGTCGGCGACGAGGAAGACGACGTTGCCCTCGTCGAGCTCGCCCGCGATGCGCACCGCGACGCGCGCGATGGCGCCGCTGCTGACCCCGGCGAACACGCCCTCCTCGTCGAGGAGCCTGCGCGTCCAGATGATCGCGTCGCGGTTGGTGACGAAGATCTTGCGGTCGAGCACCGACAGGTCGATGATCGGCGGGATGAAGCCGTCGTCCAGGGAGCGCAGGCCCTGGACCGGCTCGCCCTGCATGGGCTCCGCGGCGACGATCTTGACGCCGTCGCCGAGCTCCTCCTTCAGGCGCCGGCCGTTGCCCATGAGCGTGCCGCCGGTGCCGAGGCCGGCGACGAACGCGGCGACCTCGCCGTCGAGCTCCTCGAGGATCTCCTTGGCCGTGCCGTGGTAGTGGGCGCCCGGGTTGGCCGCGTTGCCGTACTGGTAGGGCATGTAGTACGAGGCGTCGCCCTCGGCCATCTCCAGCGCCATCGCGACCGCGCCGTTGGAGCCCTGGTCGCCGGGCGAGTAGACGATCTGCGCGCCGTACATCTCCAGGAGCTGGGTGCGCTCCGGCGTCACGTTGTCGGGCATGACGACCTTCAGCGGGTAGCCCTTGCGCTTGCAGATCATCGCGAGCGAGATCCCGGTGTTGCCGGAGGTCGGCTCGAGGATCGTCATGCCGGGGCGGATCGCGCCCTTCTCCTCGGCGTCCTCGATCAGCGCGCGGGCGACGCGGTCCTTGACGGAACCGGTCGGGTTGAACGACTCCATCTTGGCCCAGATGCGCACGCCCGGCTTGGGCGACAGGCGCTTGAGCTCGACGAGCGGCGTGTTGCCGATCGCCTCGACGATGTCGCCGTAGCGGCCGCCGCACGGGCGGGAGCGCAGATCCGAGACGGGGCTCACTTCAGGAAATATAGCGGCGCGGGCGCGACGGGCCGGTCGCCGCGAGCGCCCGCTGCGGGCGCCCGCGAGCGGGCCGTCGCTACCGGCCGCCGCCGGCCATCGCCGGCAGGATCACGAGCACGTCGCCGTCCTCGACGGCGGTGTCGAGGCCGTCGAGGACGCGCACGTCCTCGTCGTTCAGATACACGTTGACGTAGCGGTTGAGCTCGCCGCCCTCGCCGAAGAGCTGGCTCTGCGTGGCCGGGTGCTGCTCGGCGAGCGACCGGAGGACGTCGCCGACGTTGGAGCCGTCGGCACCGACCTCCTTCGCGCCGCCGGTGGACGCGCGCAGGACGGGGGGAATGCGGACTGTTGCCATAGAGCCGGTGACCCTAGCGCCCTAGCCCGCCGCGGCGCAGAACGCCTCGTAGTCGGGGAACACGCCCATCTCCTCGTCGGAGATGTCCTCGGGCGGCCGCGAGCAGATCGGGCACTCGGGGTCGCGCCGCACCTTCAGCTCGGTGAACGTGGCGCCCAGCGCCTCGTAGAGCAGCAGCCGGCCGATCAGCGGCTCGCCGACGCCGACGACGAGCTTGACGACCTCGGTCGCCTGCAGCAGGCCCATCGTGCCCGGCAGCACGCCGAGCACGCCGTTGGCGCCGCAGCTCGGGGCCAGCTCGGCCGGCGGCGGGACCGGGTACAGGCAGCGGTAGCACGGGCCGTCGTGCGGCTTGAAGACCGTGAGCTGGCCGTCGAAGCCGAGGATCGACGCCGACACGACCGGGATGCCGAGGCGCACGGACGCGTCGTTGAGCAGGTAGCGGGTCGGGAAGTTGTCCAGGCCGTCGACGATCACGTCGTAGCCCTGGATCACGTCGAGGATGTTCGAGGCGTCCAGGCGGAAGTCGTACTTGACGACGTTCACGTCCGGGTTGATCGCCTTCATCGACTCCTCGGCGGAGTCGACCTTCTTGACGCCGACGCGGTCGGTCGTGTGGATGACCTGGCGCTGCAGGTTGGACAGGTCGACGACGTCGTTGTCGATGATGCCGATCGTCCCGACGCCCGCGGCCGCGAGGTACAGCGCGGTCGGCGAGCCGAGGCCGCCGGCGCCCAGCAGCAGCACCTTGGCGTCCAGCAGCTTCTCCTGCCCGGCCTGACCGATCTCGGGCAGCAGGAAGTGGCGCGAGTAGCGCTCGCGCTGCTCGGGGGTCAGCTTGCGGGGCTGCTCGACCGGATAGCCGCGGTCCTTCCACAGCGTGATGCCGCCGGTCATCGACTCGACGTGGCCGTAGCCGAGGTCGGACAGCGTCTTGGCGGCCAGCGCGGAGCGCGTGCCGGAGGCGCAGTAGATGACGACGCGCTGATCGCGGTCGGGGATCGCGCCGTCGATGCGGGACTCGAGGTAGCCGCGCGGGATGTGCGTCGCGCCGGGCAGGTGGCCGGCGTCCCACTCCTCGGTCTCGCGCACGTCGAGGAGGGCGATGCCCTCGTCGACCAGCTCGCGGACCTCGGAGGGGTCCACCTCGGTGATCTGCTCCTTGATGGTGCGGATGTAGTCGGCTCCGCTGGGGCTCATACGGTGAAATCCTATCCGGGTTCCGGTGCTTCAGAAAGTATAGCGCCGGGGGTGCGCCGCCCCCGCCGGCTCAGGCGTCCGCCATCACCTGCGCGCGCAGCCGCCGCATGCCCGCCAGCCACCGCTCCCGGTCGCCGGCGCGCAGGCGCTCGAAGTCGGCGACCTCGGGGTGCGGGAGCACGAGGAAGCGGCCCTCGCGCAGCGCCGCCACGACATCCTCGGCGACGGTGTCGGGCTCGACGACCCCGCCCGCGGCGCGCACGACCTCCCCGGCCGCGCCCGCCTGCTCCAGCAGCGGCGTGGCGACGCCCATCGGGCACAGGCACGCGACCTGGATGCCGCGGTCGCCGTAGGTGATCGACAGCCACTCGGCGAACGCGACCGCCGCGTGCTTGGTGGCCGCGTACGGCGCCGAGCCGATCTGCGACAGCAGCCCGGCCGCCGACGCGGTCGCCAGGAACGCGCCGCGCCCCCGCGCCAGCCACCCGGGCAGGAGCGCCCGCGCCGCGACGACGTGGGCGCCGAGGTTGACGTCGATCGCCGCCTGCCAGTCGTCGAGGTCGCCGAGCTCCCGCCCGACGGCGACGCCGGCGTTCGCGCAGAACAGGTCGACGGGGCCGAAGCGCGCGGCCGCGGCGATGAGCGCGTCGGCGTGGTCGGGGTCGCCGACGTCGCAGGCGACCGCCAGCCCCACGTCGCCGAGCTCGTCGGCCACCCGCCGCGCGCCCACCGCGTCGCGGTCGGCGACGACGACCCCGGCGGCGCCCTCGGCGGCGAAGCGGCGCGCGAGCGCGCGCCCGATCCCCGACGCGCCGCCGGTGACGACCACGACCTGGCCCGCGAGCTCCATCGCGCGATCGTATTCGCGCCGCCGCGAGGGCGTGCGCGCCGACTTCGCCATCATGGAGGCGATGTCCCGCCTGCGCCTGGCCCTCGCGACGCTCGTCGCCTGTTGCGCGGCGGCGGCGATCGCGCTGGTCGTCGCCGGCCAGCGCGACGGCTCCGACTCCGCCGCCCAGACCCGGCCGGGCGAGTTCGCGGGCGCGCTGCGGCCGCCCGGCATCCCGCCCCAGGACTTCGCGCTGACCGACCAGGACGGCGAGCGCGTGACGCTCGCCGACCACCGCGGCGAGGTCGTCGTGCTCACGTTCCTGTACTCGACGTGCGAGGACACCTGTCCGCTGACCGCCCAGCAGATCCGCGGGGCGATGGACCAGGTCGGCCACGACGTGCCGGCCCTGGCCGTGAGCGTCGACCCGGCCAACGACACCGCCCGCCGCGCGCAGCAGTTCCTGCTGGACCAGAAGCTGACGCGGCGGATGCGCTTCCTGCTCGGCTCGCGCGAGGAGCTCGAGCCGATCTGGAAGGCGTACGGCATCCAGCCCCAGGGCGAGGGGTTCGAGCACTCCGCCTACGTCCTGCTGATCGACCGCCGGGGCCGCCAGCGGATCGGCTTCCCGGTCGCCCAGCTCACGCCCGAGGGGCTCGCGCACGACATCCGCATGCTCGAGGCCGAGCCCGCGTAGGCGCGCGGCCGGCTACGAGCGGTGGACGGCCAGCGCGTCCTGCGCGGCGTCCGCGCGGTCCTGGGCGGCGCGGAACGCGGCGAACGCCTCGGGCCCCGGCGCGCGCCGCCAGGTCGACAGCGCGCGCGAGGCCTCGTCGTGGGCGCAGCGCCACGCGGCCAGCAGCCCGTCCGGCTCGGCGTCAGGCGACAGGACGACGAGCTCGAAGGTGTCGGGCACCTCCTCGAGCAGCCGGTGGAGCTCCTGGGCGCTCATGCGCATGGCACCGCCACCCTGCCCCATTCCGCGCGACCCGATTCATCATCGCTCCGGATCGCGGCGCTTGGCGCGCCAACTCTGCAGCCCGAGCCACACCACGACGACCACCACCGGGGCGACGTAGAGGATCGACGTCCACCAGTGGCCGATGTGCGCGAGGACCGGTCCCGTCATTGCGACGCCGCCGACAGGAGCCACAGCCCGAGGCTCGTGAACCCGACCATCACGACCAGCATCCAGTACTGCGAGCGGGTCGCCGCGCGGGCGTCGCGGTACAGCGCCAGCGCCCGGTCGTGGGCCAGGATCAGGCCGCACACGTGCCCGACGATCAGCGCGCCGACCTGCACGTACCAGATCGCGTTGGCGCTGATCCAGGAGTAGTCGATCGACGCCGACGCGGTGCCGAACAGGTTGCTGCCGTCGCCGAGCGGGTCCGAGATCAGGTACGCCATCGCCTGCGCCTGGTAGGTCAGCGCGGAGAAGTAGTGCGCGACCAGGTAGGCCAGCGCGATCGGCACGAGCGTGTGCGCGAACGCGCGCGCCAGCTCCTGCGCCGAGTGCGCCTCGCCGACCGTGCGCATCCCCTCCACGCCGAGCCGGTAGAGCGCGGCGACGAGGAGCACCATCGCGAGCAGGCCGAGCGTGAACGCGATCTGCAGCGCCACCTCGGCGCCGAGCCCGATGTCCATGAACAGCTTCTGGACGTCGGGCGCCACGTCGTTCCACACGGTCCCCATCGAGAACCCGTCGAACGAGGTGGTGCCGATCATCACGCACACGAGCGCGACCGTGCCGGGCCGCGGGTCGAGCGCCACGACGCCGGCCAGCGGCTTGCGGACGGCGAGCCGCCCGTCGCGCCAGTGCAGCGGCGAGAGGCGCGCCAGCAGCGAGAACGTGACGCCGAACGGGTCGGCGTTGCGCAGCCACGGCCGGATGCCGTACAGGCTCATGCCGACGAGCTGCACCGCCGCATAGGCCAGCGCCATGATCGCCAGCGTCGACGGGTCGTCGCGGTCGACGTAGACGAGCTCGACCCAGGCGAACACCAGGATCCCGATCGCGGCCGGCCAGCGGCCCAGCGCGCGCGGGTACGGCAGCGGCTCGGGCAGCGCGTCGCGCCCGCCGACGCGCGCCGCCAGCCACGCGGCCGCGACGGCGATCGCCCGCCACGGGTTGAACAGGCGGAACACGTCGCCGATCAGGAACGACAGGAACGGGATCGCGACCCAGAAGACGTAGTAGACGAACGTCGGGGCCAGGTTCTCCTGCGGCGACTGGCTGCCGGCCAGGCCGGCGTACACGACGACCGCGAAGACGAACACGCCGATCGCGCCGCCGAGGATCTCCAGCGCGCGCGCCGCCGGCACCCGCCAGACGACGCGCTCGCGCAGCTCCTGCAGGCGCGGCGAGGGCCACAGCGTGGCCAGCGCGACGAACGACACGATCAGCACGCCGGCGGCGCCCCACGCGAACAGCCACCGCGGGATCGGCAGGTCCTGCTTGCCGACGAGCCCGTGCGCCGCGGCGGCGGACGGGAGCGCGAGCGCGAGACCGGCGGCGAGGCCGGCCGCGACGAGGGTGCGGCGCCTCACGGCTGGACCTCGAGGCGGGCGATCTGCGTGTGGCTGCCGTGCAGCTCCACCTCGAAGCGCCCCACGATCGAGGCCTCGAAGCGCAGGCGGGCGGTGCCGCCCGCCTCGACCTGCTTGGTGACGTCGTAGCCGTGGACGTGCACCTCGTCGGCCTGGTCGGAGCGCACGCGGAAGTCGATCTCGTCGCCCTCGGCGAAGCGCAGCGTCTTCACGCCGCCGACGGGCTCGCCGCCGCGCACGCGGATCGTCGGCACGCGGGGCTCGGCCTCCTCGGGCTCGGGGGCCGGCGTCGTCTCCTCGGGCTCGGGAGCCGGCGTCTCCTCCGCAGGCTCCTCGGCGGGCGCGGTCGCGCCGCCGTCGGCGCCGGTCTGCGCGGGCGGCGGCTGCGTGGCGGTCGCCGCGTTCGTGGCGCTGCCGGAGTCGTCGTCGCCCGAGTCGCTGAGCACGACGAAGCCGACGACGAGCACGACGGCGGCGAGCGCCACCAGCAGGTATCGCTGGACGTTGGACATGGTCTGGGCACTGCCTCCTTCGGTCGACGGGACGGGTCAGCCGAAGGCGGGCGGCGCGCGTCCCGCCAGGTGGCGCAGGAGCACGGCCGGCACGCGCGCGGGCGGTCCGGCGGGCACGAGCAGCGCCACCGGGCCGGCCGGGCGCACCCGTGGCGCGCGCGCCGGGGCGGGCGCGGCGCGCAGCAGCCGCTCGGCGCGGCGCAGCGCGAGCGCGACGAGGGCGCCGGCGGCCGCGCACAGCGGGACGACCAGCAGCGCGCCGGCATCCAGCGGGCCGCCGCCGGCGAGCACGCGCTCGAGCAGCTCCTGGCCGGCGTGGACGGCGAGCAGCGCGGTCGCCGCCTGCGCCCACGACGGACCGCGGCCGGCGCGCCGCTCGCCGCGGCCGAGCGCGACGAGGGTCCGGCCGGCGGCCAGCGCGAGCGCGAGGCCCAGGAGGGCCGGCGCCGCCGCCAGGTACCCGTGTCCCGCGTCGGCGTGAGCGTCGGGGACGAGCAGGTAGCGCGTCTCGTGGACGGCGAAGGCGGCGAGGGCCAGCACGGCTGCGGCCCGAAGGGTCATGAGGCGATCATACGAACGGAGCGGGCCCTGAGGCCCGCTCCGTGGTCCGTCGTGCGTCTGGGCGCGTGGGTGCTACCGGCAGCGCGCGGTGCCCCGGGAGGTGCTGCTGCCGCCCGCCTCGGCGGTCAGCTCGAGCACGACCTGGCGCTGGCCGCGACGGCAGCCGCCGGTCGACTCCAGCAGGTTGACGCGCTTGCCGCGCACGCGCGTGCTCTTGCGGCTCAGCGTCGCGGTCAGCTCGTTGATGCCCTGGTTCAGGCCCGCCACCGGGTGCATCAGGTTCGCCGGGATGTCGAACGACAGGCGCACGCCGGCACGCGTGTTGCTGAACGTGCCGTCCAGCGCCTGGTTGACGCCGACCGGGCAGGGAGCGCCCGGCACGGTCGCGCCGCCGCGCAGGAAGATCGCGGCCTTGCCGTTGCCGCCGTTGTAGATCGTCACGTTCAGCGTGCAGCTGATCGACGTGTCGTTCTGGTCGGCGGCCGCGCCGACGAGGTTGACGACCTTGCCGGTCCCGATGCGGGCCGAGCTGCTGCAGCCGTTGTCGCTCTGGGCGGCGTTGATCGCCGCGACGGTGCACGTCTTGAAGCCGCGCGTGTTGGCGCGGATGCCGCCGAACGTCACCGCGAAGCGGCTGGACGTGCTGGGACGACCCTCGCCCTCGGCCTTGGCGCCGAAGGTGATCGAGACCGGCACCGGGCGCTTCTTGGAGCCCGCCTTGGCGGGCGACGTCGACGCCGTGATCTCGTACGTCGAGGACTGCGCGCTGGCGACCGAGGTCAGCGCGAGAGCGGCCACCAGAGCGGCCGGAAGGATTGCGAGCTTGCGCAAGGGTGGATTCCTCCGTAGTGCGGGACAGGTGGGGGAGGCGTTCCCCGCTGCGCGGACTCCTCCCACGACCTAGACAACACACGGGGCGGCCGATCGGATCGCACCACCCCGTGTGTGAGGACCATCACCCTAGCGAAACTGACCGTCCGATCAGCAACGTGCCTGCGCGGTGGCCGTGACCGACTGGCCGGCCTCCGACAGGAAGTCCACCGAGATGGGCCGCTTGCCCTTGCGGCAGCCGATCGACTCGTAGTAGCCGCGCAGCTTCCCGCCGCGGCGCACGGTCATCCGCTTGATCGTCGACTCGACCCGCACGACCGCGTTGTCGAGGCCGCCGACCGGGTGCAGCAGGTTCGCCGGCACCTCGAACTGCAGCGCCGTGCCGCCCGGATGGTTGACGTAGCGCGCGTCGATGGCCTGGTTGATCGCGATGACGCACGGCTTGCCGCGCACGATCTGCGTCGGCCCGCCCTGCAGCCACAGCGCCGCGCGCCCCTGGCCCGCATTGTAGACGCGGAGGCTCAGGTTGCACTCGATGCTCTTGTCGGCCGGGTTGTTCGACGCGCCGGTCTCGTTGATCACGGTGCCGGATCCGACCAGCGAGCCGCGCGGGCAGCCGGAGTCGCTCTGGGCGGCGTTGAGCTGCGCGGCCGTGCACTTCGGGAACAGGCCGCCGTTGGACTGCACGCCGTAGAAGCCGATCGTGTACCGCTTGACCGGGCTCGGGCGCTGCCCGCTCTCCTCGCCGACCGTGTAGTCGAAGTTGAGCGAGATCGGGACCGGCTTCTTCTTCGACCCGGCCTTGGCCGGGCTCGTCTTGCCGGTCACCGTGTAGGTGTTGACCTGCTGGGCGAACGCCGTCGCCGCGCAGGCCAGCACAACCACAGCCGTGGCCAGGGCCACAGTGCGCGTTCTCATCCTCTCTCCTCCAAGAGACGGGTGGTGTGGGACGGCAGTGTTCACGACCGGCGAGGCGCGCGCAACCCGCAGCGCGGCGGCCCTGCGGCGCTACCGTTGAGCGCGTCGTGCGCCCGCCCGTCTCCGACATCGCCGCGCCGCCCTTCCCCGTCGGCCTGACGTGGATCAACGTCGCGATGCTGCGGATGGACAAGCAGATCGGCCGGCCCGTCCTCGTCGAGTTCTTCGACGTGTGCCGGGTCAACTCGCTGCGCACGCTCCCGTACGTGCGCGCGTGGCACGAGCGCTACGCGCCGGCGGGGCTGCGCGTGATCTCCGTCCACTGCCCCGGCTTCGACGCCGCGCGCGACCCCGACGCGGTGCGCGAGGCGGTCGAGCGGCTGGGCATCGAGCACGCGGTCGTGCTCGACCCCGAGATGCAGGTCTGGGGCCTGTACGGCAACGAGGGCTGGCCGGCGCGCTACCTGTTCGACCAGCAGGGGATGCTCTACGAGGTCCACTTCGGCGAGGGCGGCTACGCCGAGACCGAGCTGGCGATCGGCGAGCTGCTCGGCCTGGACGTGGAGCCGCTCGCGCCGGTGCATCCCGAGGACGACCCCGACGCGCTGGTCGTCGCGCCGACGCCCGACCAGACCGGCCCCTGGTCGGGGCCCTACGCCGCCGGCGGCGTGTGGGCGGTGCTGTCGGGCCGCGGCGAGGTGATCGCCAACGGGCGCACGATCGCCGTCGACCACGCGGGCGCGTACCCGCTCGTCGAGCACGACCGCCACACCGAGGGCGTGCTCGACCTTCGGGTCGGCGACGGCGTCACGTGCGAGGCCGTCTGCTTCACGCCCGGCGTCAGCGCGGGCTGAGCAGCCGCAGCACCGACGGCGCGCCCTCGGCCCCGACGAGGACGGCGCCGCCGGGCGCGTACGGGTCGTCGGGCGCGGGCGTCGCCGGACCGTGCTCGCCGCGGACCCACGAGCCGCAGTTGAGCAGGCGCCCCCACTCCGTGCGGTCGTCGCCCGGCAGCGGCCCGGTGCGGTGCGAGTGGCCGAAGACGACGGTCGCCGCGCCGATGCGCAGCCGGCGCGCGACCTCGTCCATCGCCCGCAGCGAGGCGACGCGCAGGCCCGGACCCGACAGGTCGGCGCGCACCGGCCCCAGCCCGGCGCGGTTGATCGCCGCGACCGCCACCGGCAGGCCGGCGCCCAGCAGGCGGCCGCGGAGGCGCCGTCCCCCGGCGATCTCGCGGTACGCCCGCGCGGCCGCGCCCGCACCCCCGGGCGGCCGCCCGTCCGGCGCCCAGGCGGCGGCCGCGTTCAGCCAGCCGTACACGGGCGCCAGGCGCGCCTCGTAGTCGGCGGGGTCCGCGCCCGCCGGCAGCGGCCCGAGCTGGCGGACGCTGACGCCCGCCGCGAGGCGCTCGAAGGTCGGCACGGTCGTGTGCAGGTCGAGGTAGTGCCCGTGCGTGGCGTACACGTCGTCGCGCAGCCACAGGCCCGGGTAGGCGATCGAGGTGCGTGGCCCCAGCCAGCCGGCGATCTCCGCGGCCATCCACGACGCGTCCACGGGGTCGATCCGCTGCTCGAGGCCCAGCCTGGGCGGGCGCTCGCGGGCCTGGCGCTCCAGCCAGGCGCCGACCAGCGCGTGGTCGTGGTTGCCGGGCGCGACGACCACCTCGCCCACCGCGGCGCCGAGCCGCTCCAGCACGGGCCGCGCCGCGGCCAGGACCTCGCGCGCCGGCGCGTGGCGCAGCTCGAGGACGTCGCCGAGCAGGACCAGGCGCTCGACGCCGTCGAGCGCGCCGACGAGCGCGTCGAGCGCGGCGGGGTCGTGGCGCAGGACGTCGACGCCGGTGCGCCCGCCGAGGTGCAGGTCGGACACGACGAGCGTCGTCATCAGGCGTGCACCGCCGCGAGCGCGGGCCGGCGCAGCGCGCCGACCACAGCCGCCAGGAGCCCGAGCGCGGCGACCGCCAGGAACGGCGCCTGCGCCGACTCCTCGGCGAGCGCCCCGGCCAGCGACGAGCCGGCGGCGATCCCGCCGGTGATCGCGCACGTCGACCAGGTGAACGCCTCGGTGACCGTGCCGGGGGGCGCCGCCTGGCCGAGCATCACGAGCGCGGCGTTCAGCGCCGGCGCGACCGTCAGGCCGGCGACGAGGAGCAGCGGCCCGAGCACCGGCGGATCGGTCGTCGAGGCGAGCGCCGCGTGCACGCCCGCGAGCAGCGCGACGCGCCCCACGAGCGCGCGCGCCGGGTCGGCGGGCGCGCGCCGGCGGGCCACGATCAGCGCGCCCACCATCGAGCCCAGGCCCCAGATCCCCAGCAGCGGCCCGGCCCAGCCGCGGTGGCCGTGCGCCTCGGCCGCCGCCGCGACCCCCACCTCGACGGCCCCGAACGCGGCGCCCAGGAGCGCCAGCACCGCGATCAGCACGCGGACGGCGGGAGCGGCCAACGGGCCGGCCAGCCCGCCTCCGCGGCCGTGCGAGCGCCAGGCGCGCACGCGCGGCTGGACGACGTACAGCGCCGTGCCGGCCGCGACCGCCACCGCGCAGAACGCCAGCGCCGCGCGCGTCGACCAGGCGCCCAGGCCGCCGGCGATGGCCACCGGCCCGAGCACGTAGGCCGCCTCGATGGCCGCCGAGTCCAGCGCGAAGGCGGTATGGCGCGCGTCGGCGTCGGGAAGCTCCGTCCACAGGGCCCGCAGCGTCGAGCCCAGCGGCGGCATCGCCATGCCGACCGGCACGGCCAGCGCCACCACCAGGCCGGGCGGAGCGCCGGCGGGCAGCACGGCCACGACCGCGATCGCCGCCGCGGCGAGCGTCGCGCAGACGGGCAGGACCGCGGCCTGACCGCGACGATCGATCAGCCGCCCGAGCAGCGGCGAGCTGACGGCCAGGCCGAGCGCGTACCCCCCGGCGGCGAGCCCGGCGATCGAGAAGCGGTTCGTGAGCCCCTCGACGTGCAGGATCAGCAGCAGGCCGAGCGCCGTCGTCGGCAGACGACCCAGGAGCGCGGCGGCGAACGGACCGGCCACGCCGGGGATGCGGAAGAGCGCGCGCAGGGGCATGGACCCGCCCGCATTGTGGCGCAGCGGAGCAGGGACCTAGTGCGGGGTCAGCGGCCCGACGCGCTGGGCGTCGGCGGCGGCGCGCAGGTCGTCGAGCGCGGCGCCGGCGCGGGCCAGCAGCTCGTCGGGGGTGCGCCCGTCGCGCGGGTACATCGCGATCCCGATCGCCGCGTTCAGGTGGCCGACCTCGTCGCGGCGGTACTGGGCCATCGCCTCCTCCATGCGCCGCGCCAGGGCGGCGGCGCCGGAGTCGTCGGTGTCGGCGACGATCGCGAGGTTCTCGGCCGAGGCGCGGGCGACCAGGTCCCCGCCGCGGAGCTGCTGGGCGAGGCGCTCGCCGATCGCCCGGATCTCGGCCGGATCGGCGCCGTGCAGGTCCAGCGTCAGCAGCGCGAAGCGCTCGGGATCCGCGGCGACGGTCTCGGCCAGCCGCTCGTGCAGCCGGGTGACGTCGCCGGCGACGTCGCGCCGGCGCGCCTCCTCGCGCAGCTCGACCAGCGCGCGGCTGGCGGCCGCGATCAGCAGCACGGCGACCGCGACGACGATGGCCGTCCCGGTGGCGTCGGCCGCGCGGTCCGGCGCGGCGAGCGCGGCGAGCTGGCCGGCGGCCAGCAGGCCGGCCTGCCCGGCGACGAGCGCGCGCGTCGCGCCGACCTGGCCGGCGATCGCGGCGAGCAGGAACGCGAAGATCCAGGCCGCGACGGCGCCCCGGTCGAACGCGACGGCGGCGGCGCACGCCTGCAGCGACGCGGCGGCCATGAGGATCTGCAGCGAGCGGTCGCGCTCGGCGACCCAGTCGCGCAGGCCCCACAGCAGCCCGCTCGCGGCGCCGACGGCCGCCAGCAGCAGCATGTTGCGGCTCAGGTCCACTCCCTGCACGGCAGCGCTCAGGACCGTGAGCGCCCAACCGGCGGCGATCGCCGCGCACGTGAGGCGCGCGAGCCGACGGCGGCGGATGTCGGTCGGCGTCTCCCGCGTCGCGACCCCCGGGCTGACGAGCTTCATAGTGCCCCCGTTTTCGGCCGGGAGCAGGCGAACTTGAGCGATGCGCGCGCGGCCGCGCGGTCAGGCGGCGGAGGCGGCGAGCGCCTGGCGGATCGTCTTGGGGAGCATGAAGCGCACGTCCTCCTGGACGACCTCGAACTCGGAGACGTCCTCGACGCCCCGCTCGCGGAAGAACGCGACGAGCCGCTGGACGAGCTCCTCGGGCGCGCTCGCCCCCGACGAGATGCCGACGACGCGCTTGCCCTCCAGCCACTCCTCGCGCACCTGCGACTCGTTGTCGATCAGGTGCGACTCGGCGCCGTAGTCGCGCGCGACCTCGACCAGGCGCTGCGAGTTGGACGAGTTCTGCGACCCGATGACGAGCACGAGGTCGCACTCGCCGGCCATCTGCTTGACGGCCGCCTGGCGGTTGGTCGTGGCGTAGCAGATGTCGTCGGTCCGCGGCCCGGTGATGTGCGGGAAGCGCTCGCGCAGGCGGGCGATGATCGTGCGCGTCTCGTCGACGGACAGCGTCGTCTGGGAGATGTAGGCGACCTTCTGGGGATCGGCGATCTCGAGGCGGTCGACGTCCTCCTCGGTCTCGACGAGCACGATGTGGTCGGGCGCCTCGCCCATCGTGCCCTCGACCTCCTCGTGGCCGTTGTGGCCGATCAGCACGATCGTGTAGCCCTCGTTGGCGAACTTGACCGCCTCGCGGTGGACCTTCGTCACGAGCGGGCAGGTGGCGTCGATCGTCTGCAGCGCGCGGGCGGCGGCGTTGGCGTGGACCGCCGGCGACACGCCGTGGGCCGAGAACACGACCGTGGCGCCCTCCGGCACCTCCGTCTCGGAGTCGACGAAGATCGCGCCCTTGTCGCGCAGCGTCGCCACGACGTGCTTGTTGTGGACGATCTCCTTGCGGACGTAGACCGGCGCGCCGTACAGCTCGAGCGCGCGCTCGACGGTCTGCACGGCGCGGTCGACGCCGGCGCAGTAGCCGCGCGGGGAGGCGAGCAGGAGGCGCTGGACCATGGAGTCCAGCTTAGAGGCTCTCTGCAGGGCCTCCCCGCGCGGGCGGCGATCAGCCGCGGAAGCGGACGACGACGCGCCTGGTCTGGCGGGCGCCGGTCGGGTCGACGGCGCGCACGCGGACCGCGACCTTCGGGCGGCGGCCGTCGGCCAGGGCGCGGGCCACGCGGGCGCGGGCGCGGGCGCCCAGCCGCACGGTGACCGTGCGGGCGCGGGCGGGCGTCAGCCGCACGGCCTTGCCGCGCCGGGCGCCGGCGGCCGTCGCGCGGATCCGGCAGGCGGCGGTCCGGCAGGCGACGCGCAGGACGATCGCCCGGCCGCGCACGACGCGCTTGACGCGGACCGACAGCCCCAGGGACGCGGCCGCGGCCGGGACGGTCGACGTCGCGGAGGACCCGCCGTCCGGCGCCGAGGTCGAGGGGATCCGGAAGCCGCCGCCGTCGGGCGCGGACGGATCGCCGGTGACGCCCGTGCCGCCGTCGCCCCCCGCGCCGCCGCCGCCGCCGAGCCCGCCGGCGCCGCCGCCACCACCGCCGCCACCGCCGCCACCGCCGGCGGCCGCCGGCAGCGCGACGGTCTCGCAGTCGGCGGCGATCGTGTCGACGCCGGCCTCGTCGGCGATCACCTGGTCGTCGCCGGCGCCGCAGTCGACGCTGTCGGCCCCGCCGTCGCGGACGTCGATGACGTCGGCCGCGCCGCGCCCGCCGATGACGTCGACGCCACCGAGGCCGACGAGCCGGTTGGCCTCGCCGTCGCCGGCGAGGACGTCGGCGAACGGCGATCCGATGACGTTCTCGGCCAGGACCGTGTCCGAGCCGGCCGCGCCGGATGCCGTGGCGGTGCCGAGGTCGACGGTCACGCCGCCGGGCGCGTCCTCGTAGGAGACCGTGTCGCGGCCGTGGCCGCCGTCGAGGACGTCGCTGCCGCCGCGGCCGACGAGCAGGTCGTCGCCGTCGCGGCCGGCCAGCATCTCGCCCGCGTCGCCGCCGCGCAGCACGTCGTCGTGCGCGCTCCCGCGGGCCACCTCGATCCCGGCGATCGTGTCGACGCCCTGGCCGGTGTCCTGCGGGCCCGCGATCGCCAGGTCGACGACGACCGGGCCGTTCGCGACGCCGTAGTCGACGGTGTCGGTGCCCGGGCCGCCGACGACGGTGTCGCTCCCGAGGTCCCCGCCGTCGCCGTCGGGCACGATGCGGTCGTCGCCCTGGAAGCCCCACAGGATGTCGTCGCCGGGGCCGCCGTCGATGAAGTCGCCGGCGGCCGTGTCCCCGCCCGACAGCGCGTCGTCGCCGGGGCCGCCGCGCAGCTGCACGGCGGTCGCCTGGTTGAACGGCGGGCCGACGTCGGCGGCGCCGTGCAGGGTCACGGCGTCGTCGCCGTCGCCGGCGAGGAGGTGCAGCTCGTCGACCGGCGCCCACGTGACGTCGGGGTCGTGCGCGGGGTCGGGGACGCCGGCGTTGGCGTTGAGCCCGCCGTTGCCGATCCGCCACACGTCGGCGCCGTCGCCGCCGATCACCGTCAGGCGGTCGTGCTGGCCGCCGCCGAGGGCCAGCGACACCTCGATCTCCGAGAACGCCGCGTCGCCGCTCTCGATCGTCACGCCCGGCGACAGCTCCTGCGGGCGGACGAGCGTGACGGTCGTGTCGCCGTCGGCGGGCGCGCCGGTGGCGGGATCGTCGGAGGTGTCGACGACGTGGATGGACTCGGTGGTCGTCGTCGTCGGGTCGCCGCCGGCGCAGGCCGTCGGGCCGCCGGCCCCGGCGATCTCGATCGTGCCGCCGGGCAGCACCTCGACCCGGGCCGAGTCCTCGTGGCCGGTCATCTGGATCAGGACCGTGTGCAGCACCGGGTCGTAGGTGCAGCTCGTGGCGGCACCGGCCGGCGCAGCGAGCGCGGCGGAGGCGAGCGTTCCCGCGACGGGAAGCAGGAGCAGGCGTGGACGAAGCATTCGGTTCTCTCTCCGGTCTGGGTTGCCGGAGGCGACGCTACGAGCGGCGGCGCGCCACGTCCGTCGGCGCGCGCACGCCCTGGACGTCGCGTGCGCGACACAACGCCGCGGCTCAGCGGCGGCGCAGCTCGCGGATCAGCTCGAAGACGGCCTCACCGGCCGCGTCCAGGCTGCGCACCGACAGCTTGTCGAGCGTGTCGCACGGCCGGTTCCAGCACGGGTAGTCGAAGTCGATCAGGTCGATCGCCGGGATCCCGCGGCGCGCGAACGGCGTGTGGTCGTCGAAGATCTCCGACCGTGTGACGTCGGGGAACACCCGCTGCACGCCGACGCGCCGGGCCGCGGCGCGCAGGCGGGCCCACAGCTCGGGGTCCGACCCGGCCTCGTGCTCGATGCGCAGGCCCTTCTGGGCGATGAAGTCGAGCACGATCACCCACTGGGGGTCCATCGTCTCGGCGGCGGCCTTGGAGCCCCGCAGCGCCACCTCGGTGAAGTCGCCGCGCACCGGCAGCGACGGCGCCTCCTCCCCGTCGGTGAGCAGGAACGTGATCGCGCGATCGCCGGGCCGCTGCGTGCGCGCCAGGACGCGGGCGAGCTCGATGACGGCGCCGACGCCCGCGGCGCTGTCGTTGGCGCCGACGTGGCCGGCCACCGGCGCGGTGTCGTAGTGGGCGATCAGCAGGATCGGCTTCCCGCGGCCCGGCAGGCTGGCCTCGATGTTGCGCAGCCCCGGGTGCTCGGGCCCGAGGTCGACGAAGCGGGCGCCGGGCAGGGCGCTCGCGAGCATCTCGCCCGAGCGCCGGGCCGCCTCCGAGCCGGCGGGCCGCGGGCCGAGCGCGACCTGGCGGCGCGCCCAGCGCATCGCGGCGGCCGCGTCGAAGCGGTCCACGCGCGGGCGGGGCACCGCCGCCGCGGCCGTCGCGCCGGGCTCGGCCGCGGGCGCCGGAGCCGGCTCGCTGCGCGCGGGCGGCGCCGTGTCGCCGTCGTCGGAGCGGAACAGCGCGAAGTCGGTCGCCGCCTGCCAGATCAGCAGCCCCCCGATCACGAGCTGGATGCCGAGCGCCCAGAGCAGCAGCTTCGGCGTCGCCGGGTTCGAGCTCGCCATGACCGGGTTGAGCGTAGTCGCCGCTGGGCAACCGGGGCCCATGCGAGTCGCCGTCGTGGGAGCCACCGGGAACGTCGGGAGCGCGCTCGTCCGCGCGCTGTCCGCCGACGAGCGGGTCGACGAGATCGTCGGGATCGCCCGGCGCGCGCCCGATCTGCAGCAGCCGAAGACCACGTGGCGGACCGCGGACGTCGTCACCGACGACCTCGCCCCGGTGCTGGCCGGCGCCGACGTCGTCGTCCACCTGGCGTGGCTGATCCAGCCGTCGCGCGACGAGCGCACCACCCACGCCGTCAACGTCCAGGGCTCCGCGCGCGTGTTCCGCGCGGCGGCGCGCGCGGGCGTGGGCGCGATCGTGTACGCGTCGTCGGTGGGCGCCTACAGCCCCGGCCCCAAGGACCGGGCCGTCGACGAGTCGTGGCCCACCGAGGGCATCGGGTCCTCGTTCTACTCGCGCCACAAGGCGGCGGTCGAGCGGATCCTCGACTCCTTCGAGGCCGCGCACCCGGACGTGCGGGTCGCGCGCCTGCGCCCCGGGCTGATCTTCCAGCGCGAGGCCGCCTCCGAGATCCGCCGCCTGTTCGCCGGTCCGCTGCTGCCCGGCCCGCTGCTGCGCCGCGGCCTGATCCCGGTCGTCCCGCGCCATCCGCGGCTGCGCTTCCAGGCCGTCCACGCCCACGACATCGCCGACGCCTACCGCCTGGCCGTGGTGGACCCCGGCGCTCGCGGCGCCTACAACGTCGCGGCCGAGCCGGTGCTCGACGGCGAGGCGCTCGCGCGGCTGCTCGGCGCCCGCACCGTCCCCGTCCCCGGCTGGCTGCTGCGCGGCGGCGCCGACCTCTCCTGGCGCGCGCGGCTGCAGCCCACGCCGGCCGGCTGGGTCGACCTCGGCCTCGGCGCGCCGATCATGGACACGTCCCGGGCCCGCACCGAGCTGGGCTGGACGCCGGCCCACACGTCGGAGGAGGCGTTCCGCGACCTCTTCGACGGCATGCGCGAGGGGGCCGGGCTGCCGACGCCGCCGCTGGCCCCGCAGGCCGGCGGGCCCGCGCGCGTCGGCGAGCTGCTCACCGGCATCGGTGCCCGCAACCCGTAGCCCGAGGGCCGTGTAGGCTCGCGGCAGGAGATGCAACAGCACGGGGATCGTCTCAGCGCGGTCGACGTCTCGTTCCTGGCGCAGGAGGGACCGTCGTCGCACATGCACATCGGCGCGGTGACGGTCTTCGAGGGCCCCCCGCCGGCGTTCGAGGAGCTCTCGGACCTCCTGCGCAGCCGCCTGCACCTCGTCCCGCGCTACCGCCACCGGCTCGCGACGCTGCCGCTCGGCAGCGGCCGCCCGCTGTGGGTCGACGACCCCGACTTCGACCTCGAGTACCACCTGCGCCAGACCGCGCTCCCGCCGCCCGGCTCGTGGGAGCAGCTCATGAACCTCACGTCGCGGGTGTTCTCCCAGCAGCTCGACCGCAGCAAGCCGCTGTGGGAGATGTGGGTCGTCGAGGGGCTCGACGACGGCCGCTGGGCGCTGATCTCCAAGACCCACCACGCGCTGATCGACGGCATCAGCGGCGTCGACCTCGCCACGGTCCTGTTCGACCTGCAGCCGGTGCCGCGCACGGTCGAGGGGACCGGCGTGCCGTGGCGGCCGCGCCGGCCGCCGTCGGGCGTCGAGCTGCTGGCGGGGGGCGTGCGCGGCCTCGTGCGCGCCGGCCTGCGGCTGTCCGAGCGCGCGGTGCGCGCCGCCGCCCACCCCGACCGCACGCTCCACTCGGGGGTCGAGGCGCTGGAGGGCATCGGCGAGATCGTGTGGGCGGGGCTGAACCCGGCGCCGGAGACCCCGCTGAACGTGGAGATCGGCCCGCACCGCCGCTTCGTCGGCGTCCGCAACCGGCTCGACGACTTCAAGCTCATCAAGTCGGCGTTCGGGACCACCGTCAACGACGTCGTGCTCGCGGTGGTCGCCGGCGCGCTGCGCGGCTGGCTGCGCTCGCGCGGCGTGCGCACCGAGGGGCTGGAGCTGCGCGCGCTCGTGCCGGTGTCGATCCGGGCCGCCGACGAGCACGGCCAGCTCGGCAACCGGCTCGCGGTCGTGCGCGGCCCGCTGCCGGTCTACATCGCCGACCCGCTCGCGCGCCTGCTGGCCGTGAAGGAGGCGATGGACGGGCTGAAGGAGTCCAAGCAGGCGCTCGGGGCCGAGACGCTGGCGGGCGTGCAGGAGTTCGCGCCGCCGACGATCCTCGCGCAGGCGTCGCGGATCAACTTCTCCACGCGCCTGTTCAACCTGATCGTCACCAACGTGCCGGGGCCGCAGATCCCGCTGTACGTGTGCGGGCGCGAGCTGCAGGACGTCTTCCCGGTCGCCTTCCTCCCCCAGCGCCACGCGCTCGCCGTGGCGATCATGTCCTACAACGGGTCGATCAACTTCGGGCTGCTGGGCGACTTCGACGCGCTGCCCGACATCGACACGATCGCGTCGGGCGTCGAGCTGGAGGTCGACGCGCTCGCGCGCCTGGCCCGCGAGCGGCGCGACCGCGACCGCGAGCGCGAGGCCGAGGAGCCCGCGGGCGAGCCGGCGCCGGCCTGAGCGCCGGCGCTACGCGGTCCGGGTCGCCGCCTCCGGCTCGCGGGGCGCGTTCTCCACGTTGCCGGCGCGGTCGACGGCGCGCGCGTGGAACGCGTAGGTGTGGCCGGGACGCACGCGGACGCGCACGGCGCCGCGGGTGGTGGTCGCCACGAGCCGGGGCCTGCCGCCGTCGCGGCTGGCGTAGACGCGCACCCGGCGCACGCCGGACGCCCGCACGCCGGGCGGCGCGGGGTCGCTGGCGGTGACGTGCAGGACGACCGAGCCGCCGGTCGCCGTCTGCGGGGCGCGCACCGACGACTCGGGCGGGCGGCGGTCGACCCGGGCCGCCCGCGCGACGGCCGCCTCGGCGTCGACGACGCCCCAGCCGAGCGCGTTCGTCCACCCGCGCCCCTGCTCGCGCTGCGCGCTGCGCTTGAGGATGCGGATCACGTCGGCGGGCCCGAGGTCGGGGTTGAGGTCGCGCACGAGCGCGGCGGCGCCGGCGACGATCGGGGTCGCCATCGACGTCCCCTCCAGGAACGCGAAGCGGGTGTCGCCGGCCAGCTCGGTGCGGCAGCCGCACGGCCGCACGCCCGGGCCGCCGACCTCGACGTGCGGGCGCGTCTCGATCGCCGGGAACGCGCCGAGGACGCCGTTGGCGCCGGGCCGCTCGAACGCGCCGTAGGCGGCCATCGAGATCTGCGACCCGTCGCCGGCGAAGCGCGCCTTGCCGCCGGTGAACGCGGCCGCGGTCACGGTGAGGCCCTTCCCGACGCGCAGCCGCGGGCCGGTGCCGGTCGGCTGCAGGATGTTGGCCGGGTCGCCCTGCTCGGTCGTCGGGCGATCGGACGCGGCGGCGACCATCACGACCCCGCGCGCGTAGGCGTAGTCGACCGCGTCGATCATCGCCTGCGGCGGCTCGGCGCGATCGTCGGTGCCGATCGACATCGAGATGACGCCGGCGCCGCGGTCGGTCGCGTCGACGATCGCGCGCACGACGCTCTCGTCGCTCAGGTCGGACTTCTCGACGATGAGGCCGCACCGCAGGCCCGCGCCGGCGACCCCGAAGCCGTTGCCGGGCTGGCCGCACGCCAGCGAGGCGACGTGCGTGCCGTGCCCGCTCTCGTCGACGTCGGCGCCGGCGTGCGACGGGTCGCGGTCGAGGTCGTTGAGCGCCCGCACCTTCGGCGCCAGGTCAGGATGGCCGGCGTCGACGCCCTGGTCGATGATCGCGACCGCGACGCTGTCGCCGTCGGCGCGCTCCCACGCCTGCGGGAACCGCGAGCGCACGGCCCACCACTGCAGGCTCTCGCCCGCGGCGGCCGGGTCGAGGGTGGACAGCGCCGGGTCGTCGGGCAGGGCGCGCGGGCGGGCGCGATGCTCGATGTCGACGGCGCGCACCGCGGGGTCGCGGCGCAGGCGGCGGGCCAGCGCGGCGAGCGACTCCCCCGGGCGGGGCGCGACGGTCGCGATGCGCAGGCGCGGGATCCCGGGCCCGGCGCGGCGGGCGCCGGTCCGGGCGGCGACGGCACGCGCGGTCGCCGCGGTCGCACGGGCCTCGCCCGCCGGTTCGCGCAGCGACACGAGCAGCCGCCCGGTCGGCTCGGCCCCCGCCCCGGCCGGCGCGGCCAGCGACACCGCCATCGAGAGCAGGGCCACCCGCCGCATCGGCGCCAGGATAGTGGTGGCCGCGTGTATCGTTCCGCACATGGCCGCCTTCGACGCAGACCTGATCGGGCCCGACGAGACCGCCTACCGCCTCGAGCTGACGCCCGCGCAGCTGAAGGTGACCTGGTCGGCGCTGAAGTCGTTCTTCGACGACCTCGGCCACGACGAGCACGACGTCCGCGAGGTCGTGGGCGAGGTGCTCGCCAAGCTTCCCGGCGAGCACGACATCCGGGCGATCGATCTCGATCGCGAGCGCCGCAAGCGCCAGAGCTAGGTCGGCCCGAGCGCGGCGCGGCTCAGAAGCCGAGGGCGAACTTCGCGTCCTCGGACATGCGGTCCGGGCTCCACGGCGGCGTGAACGTCATCGTGGACTGGACGCTCGTCACGTCGGGCAGCTCGCCGACGAACTCCTCGATCTGCTCGGTGACCTGGGGGCCGATCGGGCAGCCGGGCGTCGTGAGCGTGAACGTGACGTGCACGTCGCCGCCGTCGATCTCGATCCCGTAGATGAGGCCGAGCTCGACGAAGTCGAGCCCGAGCTCCGGGTCGATCACGTTGGACAGGGCCTCTTCGACATCCTCGACGGAGGGCATGGATCCAGTGTAGACCTCCCCCGCCTCGGCGCGGTGGTCCACCGGTCGGGGATCCCTACGCTTGGAGGACCGTGCTGCCGCTGCTGCTGATCCTCTTCATCGCCGTCCCGATCGCGGAGCTGTACGTGATCATCCAGGTCGGCCAGTGGATCGGCGTGCTGCCGACGATCGGGCTGCTGATCCTGAGCTCGATCCTCGGCGGGCTGCTGCTGCGCGCCCAGGGCCGCTCGGCCTGGCGGCGCTTCAACGCGGCGGTGTCCGAGGGGCGCGTGCCCACGCGCGAGGTGCTCGACGGCGTGTGCGTCATCGCCGGCGGCCTGGCCATGCTCGCCCCGGGCTTCATCACCGACGTCTTCGGCATCCTCCTGCTGCTGCCGCCGACGCGGGCGGTGTTCCGCCGGCTCGCGCTGGCCAACATCGCCAGCCGGATGGCGGCCACGGGCGCGAGCTGGGGCGTCGGGAAGGTCGCGGGCCGGCGCGGCGGGATGGCGCGCCGCCCCTACGACGTGGAAGGCTCCGCCCGGGAGCACGAACAGGAGCGACTGCCGTGAGCGATGCGATCGACCCCAGCCTGGAGGCGCCCCGGCCGGCGAGCGGCCCCGGGTTCTCCGACGCCGTGACGTTCTCGTTCGGCGACGAGCGCGCCGGCGTCTTCGGGATGGCGCGCGTCGGGCTGGCCGGCGGGACCGGCAGCGGCCTGGCGCTGCTGTTCGCCGGGCGCGAGACGGCGGCCGCCAGCGCGGAGGGCGGCGTCGAGCTGGCCGAGTCCGCCTGGGAGGCGGTCGACGCCGGCGGTGTGTCGACGACGATCGAGGCGCCGCTGGAGCGCTGGACCGCCCGCTTCGACGGGGGCGCCGACGGCGGCTTCGAGCTGCGCTTCTCGGCGATCGGCGCGCCGGCCGCGACCTCCGGCGGCGGGATGAGCGGCTACGAGCAGCTCTGCCGCGTGCGCGGGACCGCGCGCGTGGGCGACCGGACCGTCGAGGTCGACTGCCTCGGCCAGCGCGGCCACCAGTGGGGCGAGCCCGACTGGGAGCGGATGGCGATGGCGCGCACGATCGGCGCGTGGATGAGCGACGACCTGGCGGTCGTGCTCGGCGCGTTCCGCCCCGCCGACGCCACCGACCACGGCCGCGACGAGCTGTCCGCCGTCGTGCTGGCGGGCTCTCCGCCGCGGCCGGTCGCGATCGCCGACCCGCGCCTGTCGACGGCCTACGACGCCGAGGGCCGCCAGCGCCGCGCCGGCTGGGAGCTGTGGCCGGCCGACGACGAGGACGGCTTCGCGCGCCGCGGCGCCGGCGAGGTCCTCTGCGGCACCTCGCTCGACCTCGGGCGCCTGCGCCTGGACTGCGCGTTCTTCCGCTTCCGCATGGAGGGGCGCGAGGGCGTGGGGCGCTACGACGTGCTGCGCCGCACCTGAGCGCGCGCCCGCTCCGCCCCCCTCACCGCCCCGCGTGGACCGGGCACGTGTGGCACATGGCATCCGCTATGCGGACGTCATGTGCCACACGTCCGACGCGACCGTTGACACGCGATACGTTGCGATATATCGTTACTGCATCGCGATAGAACAACGACACGAGGAGGCGCGATGCACGCGATGACCATGCGGCGACTGTGCGATCCGCGCGTCGTCGCCCTGCTGGCGATGAGCGGCCGCGGCGAGCGCGGGCGTCATCACCACCGCCATCGGGGCGGCCCGGGGTTCGGACCGTGGGGGCCGCCGTTCGGCGGGCGCGGCGGTCCGTTCGGCCGGCGCGGGCGGCGGATGCAACGCGGCGACGTCCGCGCCGCGATCCTGGTGCTGCTCGACGAGGAGCCGCGCAACGGCTACGGCCTGATGCAGGAGATCGAGCAGCGCAGCGACGGCGCGTGGCGCCCGAGCCCGGGCTCGGTCTACCCCGCCCTGTCGCAGCTCGAGGACGAGGGCCTGATCCGGGCCGAGACGCGCGACGGGCGCAAGCTCTTCGCGCTGACCGACGCCGGCCGCCGGCACGTCGAGGAGCACCGCGAGGAGCTCGGCGCGCCGTGGGAGGCGGCCAGCGGCGGCCTGGGCGAGCACGTCGTCGAGCTGCGCGAGCTGCTGTGGCAGGTCGGCGCGGCGGCGATGCAGGTGGTCCAGGCCGGCGACGAGCAGCAGGTGGCCCGTGCCCGCGAGGTGCTGACGGAGGCCCGCCGCTCGCTCTACCGGATCCTGGCCGGCGACGACCCGGCCGCCGAGGGCGGCGCGGACGCGGACACCGGCCCGGACGCCCCGGGCGCCTGAGCCCGCGACGTCAGTTGTCGGAGCCCAGCCGGTCCCAGACGTAGAGGTCGAGGCACTCGGCCGCGAGCGCCATCGCGCGTTCGCGGCTGAGGCTCGGCAGCACGGTCTCGAGGGCCTGCTCCTCGGCCACGCCCGCGTCGAAGGCCTCCTCGCCGCGGAAGCCGGCGGCGATCTTCAGCGCCTCGCGCCGGTTCTCGCCGAGGCTGGAGAACGCGCTGACGAGGAACTCGCGGTTGGCGATCGGCGTCCCGACCTCGAGCGAGGCGTGCCACGCGGCGAGCATCGACAGGTCGTGCTCGTCGAGGTCGGCGACGGCCTGGGCGTAGTGGTGCTCGAGCTCCCGCTCGGGGATCTCGTCGACCCACGCGCGCACGACCTCCCCGACGAGCTGCCGACGAGCTTCGCGGCCGACGGACTCGGCGACGACGCGGATGGCATCCTGGGGTTCGATGAAGCAGAGTGGCATCGGAGCTCCGTAGAGGGGCCGAATGACTGGTCGACGGGACTGTAAGCGTCGGTGTGGACGGCAAAACGGCGGCTCAGCCGGCGCCGAACTCGCCGCCCCCGCGACCGCCCTCGACGATCGCCGACCCCGCGCTCGCGCCCTCGGGCACTGAGGGCGGCGCGGGCGCCTTCACGGCCGTCGTCGCCGGAGGCGTCGCCGCCGGCGCCCGGAACTCCACGCGCCGCTGCGCCCCGCGCTCCACCGGCCGCTGCGCGCGCCGCTCCACGGCCCGGAACTCGCGCGCCCCACGCCCGCTCGCGGCGAACTCGCCGCCACGACCGCCACCGCCGCTCCCGGCTGGGCCGCCCGTCGCGCGCTGCGCCCCGGTGGCGGGTCTCGAAGCGGGAGCCCGGCGCGCCCCCGGCGTCACGAGCGCCACCGTCCGCGCCGGCGGCGCGGACGCCTCCCGCGCCGGTGCCCGCTGCGCGGCCCGGTCGCGCTCGCCCCCGCCCCCGCCGTGCTCGCCGCCCACCTGCACGGCGGTCACCGCCCCGCCGCCCGCCACCACGGCCGCCGACGCCACCGCCGCGACCTTCGCCGAGGTGACCGCCTCCGCGCCCATCTGCGCCTTCACCGCCCACGCCGTCGCGCGCTCCTGCATCCCCACGACCGCGCTCTCCAGCGCCCGCACGAGCGCCTCGACGCGCCCGCCGCCCGGCGCCCCCGCCGCTCCCGCCGAGGCGACCGCGAGCCCCGCCGCCGGCAGCACGCCGGCCAGGTGCGGCCCGGCCGCGCGCAGCTCCCGCACGGTGGCCCGGCATCCCGCGCAGCGGCGCAGGTGCGGCCGCGCGGCCGCGAGCTGCTCGGCCGTCGCCTCCCCGTCCACCAGCGCCGCCACCACCGGCGCCCACCGCTCGCACTCCTCGCCGGCCTCGATCCCCGCGTAGCGGCGCAGGAACGCGCGCCGCCCCTCGGTCAGGCATCGATTGACCTTCGTGTAGGTCCATTGCTGGCGCTCGGCGATCTCCGCGTACGAGAGGCCCTGCGCCTTCAGCCACAGCGCCGTGACCTCCTGGGGCTTGAGGCGCTGCAGCGCCTCGGCCGAGCGCGCCATCCGGTCCCACCGCACGATCCGCTCGTCGACGTCGGCCTCGCGCTCGGCCGGCCGCGCGTCGAGGTCGGTCTCCTCGGACGCCACGAGCTCCAGCCGCGCCTTGCGCACGGCCATCGCCTCGTGCTTGACGACGACGTGCAGCCACCGATCCACGCTGGCGGGGTCGAGGGTCGGGGCGCGCCGCAGGAAGATCTCCATCGCCCGCTGGTAGGCGTCGTGGGCGTCGTCGGCGCACAGGGAGTGCCGTCGCGCGGTCCGCAGCAGCGCGCTCGCGTGCTCGCGGATCGTCCGCACGACGAGGTCGTGGGAGGGCTCCATGCTCCCCATCAGTCAGAGAGTGGCGAACATTCGCCCCCTTCTGTTCGATCTGGACGGACGTCGCAGCTCAGCCGAGCGTGGTGTCGAGCGTCATCATCAGCGCGAAGCCGACGATGAGCGCGAGCGTCGCCGCCCGATCGCTGCCGGCGTGGGCCTCCGGCACGAGCTCGTCGATGACGACGTACAGCATCGCGCCCGCCGCGAAGGCCAGGCCGGCCGGCAGCAGCACCGCGACCACCGCCGCCACGGCGATCGCGCCGATCGCCGCCGGCGGCTCGAACGCGCCCGTCGCCGCCGCGAACGCGAACGCCTGCCGGCGCGACGCGCCGCCGTCCAGCAGCGGGGCCGCCGCCGCGAACCCCTCCGGGATGTTCTGGATGCCGATCGCCAGCGCGATCGGGATGCCGAGCTCGGTGCCGCCCGCGGCGAACGCGAGGCCGACCGCCATCCCCTCGGGCACGTTGTGGATCGCCATCGCGATGAGCAGGAGCAGGCCGCGGCGCTGCGCGGCGGGATCCGCGTCGCGGCGCACGAGGCCCGTGCGGCCTCGCTCCACGAGCCGCGCGTGCAGGTGCGGCACGAGCCGGTCGAGCGCCGCCAGGCACGCGGCGCCGGCCAGCAGCCCGGCCACGACCTCGCCGACGCCGCCGAGGTCGAGCGCCGGCACCAGCAGGCTGAACATCGTCGCCGCCAGCATGATCCCGGCGGTGAAGGCCATCAGGACGTCGAGCGCGCGCTCCGACGGGCGGCGCAGGACGAGCAGGCCGAGCCCGCCGACGGCGGTCGCCGCCCCCGACGCCACGATCCAGGCGAGCTCCTCGAGCGTCAGGTCCATGGCCGCCGGATCATCTCGAACCGGCGGCCGGGGACCGCGTCGTCAGCTTCCGGCGATGCCCTCGCCCGGCGGGCAGCTCACGCCGACGAGGTCCTGCAGCACGACGTCGGGCGCGACGCCGCAGCCCACCAGGGCGGTGCCGAGCGACACCACGACCCAGCGCTTGGAGCCCTGCGGGTTGACGAGGATGAAGTAGGCGGGCTGGAACTTGCCCTCGCCCTTGGCCGTCGCCGTCTGCCAGGCCAGCGCCCAGTTGTCCGACAGCGACGAGATCCGGATCCGGTCGACCTTGTACCAGCCCCTGTTGATCCGGTTGGCGCCCCCGAGCTTGGTCGTCTTGACGGCTCGGGTGATCTGCTTGGCCTGGGACGCCGTGGGCGCCTTGGAGGCGGCGGCCGGGCCGGCGAACGCGCCGAGGGCCAGCGCGCCGGCGGCGAGCGCCGCGAGCATCGTGCGAAGAGGCATGGCGCCAGCCTAGTGCCGCACGGCGGCCATCTGGTCGCGCAGGCGCTCCAACGCTCGTCCGTTCCCGCGCCGCAGCCAGGACCGCGACAGCGGCGCCAGGAGCCGCTCCGCGAGGGGCGCCGCCTCGGTCACGACCGTGAACGTGACCTCGGTCGCGCCCTCGCCGCTCGGCCGCAGCGTCCACGTGCCGCGGGTGCGCCGGCGGCCCTTCGCGCCGACCGTCGTCTCGACGATCCGCTCGGGCGCCTCGGCCTCGACGATCTCGATGTCGATCCAGTCGGCCGGCCCGGGCGTGGCCGCCCGCACGCGGGCCCGCGCCCCGACGCCGGACTCCGCGCCCGACAGCGTCCAGTCGCGCAGGAAGTGGTCGCAGAACGCCTCGTGGTTGGCGAGCACGACGAGGTGGTCGTACACCTCCTGCGGCGGGCGGTCGACGATGGTGCTGACCGTCACGGCTTCCAAGACGTCCCTCCTTCGGGTCGTGGCTCAGCTCGCGCGGAGATACGTAAGCACAGCCAGGACCCGCCGGTGATCGTCGTCGCTGGCCGGCAGGTCGAGCTTGGAGAAGATCGACGACACGTGCTTCTCGACCGCGCTGGCGGTGATGACGAGCTCGCGCGCGATCGCGGCGTTCGTGCGCCCCTCGGCCATCAGCCCCAGCACCTCGCGCTCGCGCGGGCTGAGCGCCCCGAGCTCGCCGTCGCCGGCGCGCGGGTCGCGGGCGCGCAGCAGGGCGCTGACCACCTCGCTGTCCAGCGCGGTGCCGCCGCCGGCGACCCGCTGCAGCGCGTCGAGGAACGTGCGGACCTCGGCGACGCGCTCCTTGAGCAGGTAGCCGACGCCCTCGGCGCCCTCGGCCAGCAGCTCGGCCGTGTAGACCGGCTCGACGTACTGGGACAGGATCAGGATCCCCGTGTCGGGATGGCGGCGGCGCACCTCGATCGCCGCGCGCACGCCCTCGTCGGTGAACGTCGGCGGCAGGCGCACGTCGACGATCGCCAGGTCCGGCTTGTGGCCGTTGACGACGCGCAGCAGGCCCGGCCCGTCGTCGACCTGGGCCACGACCTCGATGTCGTGGTCGGTCAGCAGCGCGATGAGCCCCTCGCGCAGCAGCGCGTTGTCCTCGGCGATCACGACCCGCATGGCAGCTCCACGCGCACCAGTGTGCCCGCTCCGGGGTCGCTGGCGATCTCGACCCGGCCGTCGACCGCCTCGACGCGGTGGCGCAGGCCGGTCAGCCCGGCGCCGGCCGGGTCGGCCCCGCCCGGCCCGTCGTCGGCGACCTCGACGACGAGCGCGTCGCCGCGCTCGGACACGGTGACGAGCGCGGACGCCTCCGGGGCGTGCTTGGCGACGTTCGTCAGCGCCTCGGAGATCGCGAAGTAGGCGGCGGTCTCGACGACGAGCGGCGGCCGGTGCGACAGCGAGCCCTCGACGCTCACCGGGATCGCCGAGCGGCGGCCGAGCGCCTCGACGGCCGCCATCAGCCCGCGGTCGGCCAGGACGGGCGGCGCGATGCCGCGCGCCAGGTCGCGCAGCTCGCCGATGGCCGCGGTCGCCTCCTCGCGGGCGCGGCGCACGAGCTCGGCCGCCTCCGGGCGGTCCTCGAGGCGCTCCTCGGCGCGCCCCAGGTGCATCGTCAGCGCCACGAGCCGCGCCTGCGCCCCGTCGTGCAGGTCGCGCTCGATGCGGCGCAGCTCGGCCGCCTGGGCGTCGACGACGCCGCGCCGCGTGCGCGCCAGCTCGTCGACGCGCTCGGTCAGCTCCTCCTCGCGGGCGCTGCCGAACAGGCGGTGGCGGTGGACGATCAGCGCGTGCACGGCGAGCCCGACCGCGAACGCGCTCAGCGGCCACACCGGCCAGAACTCGCCCGCGCCGCCGATCGCCCACGCCGCGACGTCGGCGACCGCGAGCGTCCCCAGGACCGAGGCGGTGATGGCCAGCGCCCGCTCCGACGGCGTCGGCAGCCGCTGGCTGAAGCGGACGCCGGCGTGGATCGCGAGCGGCACGAACAGGCCCACGAACACCCAGGCCGGCCAGAAGAGGCCGCTGCCGTCGGCGGCCACCCACACCACGACGACGATCAGCGCCAGGAGCGCCGACAGGCTGGCGTGGATGCCGAGCGCGATGCGGGCCTGCGTGGTCATGGCGACCAGGATGACGCAGGCGGCGGCCCGCATGGGTGGGGCGGCATGGCGTCCGCGCCCGCTGCGCGCCCCCGTCCGGAGGTGCGGGAAACCCCACCCACCGGCGTCGAGCGATACGGTGACGGCGATGCCCCACAACGTCCTCGTCGGCTACGACGGCTCCGACAACGCCCGTCTCGCGCTCGCGCAGGCGATCGAGATCGCCCAGCGCACGAACGCGCGCCTCACCGTCATGAGCGTCGTCCCCGACGTCGCGGCGACCGCGCACGCCGCCTGGCTGGCCGGCGGCAACCCCGCCGAGCTCGAGGAGGAGATGCGCAAGGAGGTCACCGCGACGCTGGAGGAGGGCATCGAGCAGGTGCCCGACGACCTGCCCGTGACGAAGCTCCTCGGCCACGGGCACGCCGGCCCCGCGCTCGTCGCCGCCAGCGAGGAGCAGGGCTGCGACCTCATCGTCGTCGGCACCCGCGGCCGCGGCGCGATGCGCTCGCTGCTCCTGGGCAGCGTCACCGAGCACCTCGTCACCCACAGCCGGGTGCCGATCGTCGTCGTGCCGCCGCCCGACCGGCTGCGCGAGGACCTCGCCTAGCCGCGGTTGAGGCGCGCGAAGATCCGCTTCTGCGCGCCGTAGAGCTTGGGCAGCTCGCGGGCCAGCCGCGCGTAGGCGTCGCGGGCGGCCGGCTGCGGCTCGAACGCCGCGTCGACGGGCACGAGCCCGGCCACCGCGCGCGGCTCCAGCGCGCCGACGCCGATCGCCCCCAGCAGCGCCGCCCCGCGCAGCGTCGCCAGCGCCGGGTCGGCGACCCGCTCGATCCGGCGGTCGAGCACGTCGGCGAGGATCTGGCACCACAGGTCCGACACGGCCCCTCCGCCGATCAGCCGCAGCGGGTCCAGGCGCCGCCCGGCGAAGCGCTCCACGCCGCCCAGCAGCCAGCGCGCGTTGTAGGCGACGCCCTCGAGCACCGAGCGCGCCAGCTCCGCGCGCGACGCCTCGACCGACACGTTGTGCCAGCCGCCGCGCGCCCGCCGGTCGGACACCGGCGAGCGCTCGCCCGCCAGCCACGGCGCGAAGATCACGCCGCCGCTGCCGGGCGGCGCCTGCGCGGCCAGCGCGACCAGATCCTCGTAGCTGCCGCCGAGCACGCGGTCGCGCAGCCACTGCAGGCAGGCGCCGGCCGAGTCCTGGTTGTCGGCGATCAGGTAGCGCCCCGGCCCCACCCCGGGCACCGAGGCGATGGAGCGGATCGGGTCGGTCTTCTTGAACGGCACCGGGCAGGAGATCCACGACGTCGTGCTGATCGCCATGTGCGCGGCGAACTCGTCCAGCGCCCCGGCACCCGCCGCGGCGGCGTGCAGGTCGGGGGTCCCGGCCACGACCGGGACCCCGCCGGGCAGGCCGAGGTCGCGCGCGACGTCGTCGCGCACGGCGCCGACGACCGAGCAGCTCCGGGCCAGCGGCGCCAGCCGGTGCGGCTCCACGCCCGCCAGCGCGACCAGCTCGGGGTCGTAGGCGAGCCGGTCGAGGTCGCGGTTGTCGGTGAGCCAGGCCGCGATCATCGACGCGTGGCTGGCCGCCGCGCGGCCGCTGAAGCGCATCGTCAGGTAGTCGGCCGGCTCCAGGAACCAGCGCGCGGCGGCCGATGTCCGCGGCCGGTCGCGCTGCAGGAACAGCATGTGGCTGATCGGGTCCCCGCCGGCCGGCGACGGCGCCCCGCCGGTGCGCCGGATCCACGTGGCGACGCGCCGCGGGTGGTAGCCGAGCAGCGGCCCGCCGATCAGGTCGCGCGCGTGCCTGCGACCGCGCGTGTCGAGCCACAGCACGCAGTCGTCGACCGGCCGGCCGTCCTCGTCGACCGGCACGACGCTGCCCCACTGGGAGGCGACCGACACCGCGACGACGCGGGCCGGGTCGACCGCGCCGCCGCGCAGCGCCTCGCGGGCGCCGTCGCGGATCAGCGTCCACCAGCGCTCGGCGTCCTGCGTCGCGCCGCCGTCGGGGGTGCGCCGGGTCTCCACCGGCGTGTGGCGCGCCCACACGATGCGCCCGGCGGTGGAGACGAACCCGACCTTCGGGCCGCCGGTGCCCTGGTCGACGGCGAGGACGACGCGCTCCTGGTCGCCGCCGCCGGCGCTCATGCCGGGTCGGGGACGCTCAGCTGGGCGTCGAGGATCTGCGCCATCACCCCGCGGATCATCGCGTCGGCGTCGACGGTCAGCCCGCCCGGCACGCCGCCGTAGATCGCCGCCGACGGAGCCGGTTCCCCGGCGTGCTCGCGCGCGTAGGCGACCGCGGCGGCGAGATCCTCGGCGAACGCCTCCACCACGCCCTCCTGGAGCTGCGGGCGCGTGACGGCGAAGTGCAGCCCGTCGGGGTACTGCAGCCCGTTGAAGCGCCAGCCGCGCTCGCGCATCGCGTCGTTGACGTGGTAGATCGAGAACGCGTCGGAGGTGAAGGCGAAGACGAACGTCGGCTCGCCCATCAGCCGCAGCTCGGGATGCGCGCGGACGGCGTCCTGCATCCGCGCCGACGTCTCGAAGATCCCCTTCGCGTAGCGCCGGTAGCCGTCGCGCCCGAGCGACACCATCGCCGCCCACGTCGCGGCCAGCAGCCCGTCGGAGCGCGACCCCTCCATCCCGGGCGAGAAGTACTTGCCGCCGCTCCAGTCGGGCAGGAACGCGTACGCCTGGTTGCGCAGCGCCCTGTCGCGGAACAGGACGGTCGAGGTGCCCTTCAGCGCGTAGCCGTACTTGTGCGTGTCGGCGGAGATGCTCGTCACGCCCGGGAGGCGGAAGTCGAAGACCGGGACGTCGAGCCCGAGCTCCTCGCCGAACGGCAGCAGGAAGCCGCCCAGGCAGCCGTCGACGTGCAGGCCGACGCCGTGGCGCAGCGCCATCTCCGAGAGCTCGGCGATCGGGTCGATCGTGCCGTAGCCGTAGTTGCAGGCGGAGCCGACGATCGCGACCGTCCGATCGTCGATGAGCGCCTCCATCGCCGCGAGGTCGGCGAGCGTCGTGTCCGGGTCGACCGGCGCGCGCCGCAGCTCGATGCCGAACAGATGGCAGGCCTTGTCGAACGCCGGGTGGGCGGTCTCGGGCTTGACGACGTTCGGGCGGTCGATGCCCCGTTCGCGGCCGTGCTCGCGGTAGACGAGCATCGCGTGCATGATGCTGCCGGTCCCGCCGCTGGTGACGAGGCCGGCGGGCTCGCCGTCGGCGACGCCGCCGGCGTGGAACAGGTCCAGCGCCATCGCCAGGATCTCGCCCTCGAAGCGCGTCGCGCTCGGGCACATGTCGCGCTGCAGCGCGTTGTGGTGGGCGAAGAGGCCGAACGCCTCGGTCAGGAACGCGTAGTGCTCGCGGTCGCCGCAGTACATCGTCCCCGAGCAGCGGCCGGTCTCCCAGACCTGGTCCTCCTCGGCCGCCATCTCGCGCAGCTCGGCGAGGATCTCCTCGCGGGAGCGCCCGGTCTCGGGCAGCGCCCGCATGACCGGGTAGCGGTCCCGGTACGGATAGGCGTCGAACAGGTCGGCCATGGCGTCAGCGGTCGAGCCCGAGCGCGGCCGCGGCGCGCGCCCACGCGTCGGCGTCGGCGGCGTCGGGCGAGGCGCCGGCGGTGATCCGGGGCGTCCCGGGGGGCCGGTCGACGTTGGCCAGCGCGAGGTCGAGCGCGGCGATCGGCACCTCGGCGGCCTCGGCCAGCTCCGCGGCGCGGCGGTCCAGCAGCAGGCGGTCGCCGATCCCGAAGACGCGCTTGGCGGCGATCGTGGCGTCGTCGCGATCGCCCGCGAGCAGCGCGGGCGCCTCGACGTCGGCGAGCCCGAGGGCGCCGGCGACGACGAGCAGGTCGTAACGGGCGCGGCCCATGCCGCCGACCGTGCCCAGCCGCTCGAACAGGCGCTCGAAGCGGCGCTGCGGCGTCCACGACGGGTCGCCGTCCAGCGCGGCGGACGGCCCGCCGTGGCGCTCCAGCCAGGCGCGCAGGGACTCCAGGCCGCGCTCGGCCGCGGCCTCGTCGGCGTACGGCGAGCGCTCCCCGCGCAGCACCGCCTCGGCGGCCAGCCGGATGCCCTCGTCGCGGTCGGCCGCGGTGGCCGCCTCGGCGAACGCGCCCTGGGGCGCGGTCCGCAGCTCGGTCAGGCGGCCCGTGGCGAACGCGAGCTCCTCGGCGAGCTGCTCGGCGTCGGCGGTCGCGTGCAGGCCGGGGACGAGCGCGGAGTGGTAGCCGTCGTCGGCGGCGCGGGCGACGCGCCGCACGCGCATGCCCGCCGTGCCGGTGCTGCGCCGCGAGGACGACGACCGGGCCGTCCCCCGCGGGCGCGCGGTGCTCGACGAGGTGCCGGCCCGCCGGCGCGGCGGCTCGGGCTCGCGGCAGATCGGGCAGTTCTGGATGAAGCGGTTGTGGCGGCAGAACGTCGGCACCGACGTCCCATGCTAGATGCCCGCGGGCCGTCTGCGGGTCAGGCGGTGAGGCGCGACCAGGTGGCGGCGGCCAGCAGCGGATCGGGCTCGTCCACCGGCGCGGGCGCGAGCCCCTCGCGGGCGAGCCCGAGGTCGGCGGCGATGCGGTCGATGAGCTCGGCGCTGCGGCGCGTGGCCGCCTCCCAGCAGACGAGCAGCACCTCGGCGTCGACCCGCCGGCGGCGCACCGGGACGACGCGGATCGGGTGCTCGGCGGGCGGGCGCGGATGGTCGAGCGGCGTGACCGGGCGCACCTCGGGCGGGCCGCCGGCGATCGCCGACACCGTGATCAGCGGGCGCCCGTTGCGGCGCCGCGGCGGCGGGAGGCGCCCCCAGGTGGCGGCGCGCAGCGTCGTGTCGCGCAGAAGCGCGTCGCGGCCATGATGGCGCGGGCGGCGGCGCTCGCCGTCCCCCGAGCGCAGGCGCGGCCAGCGCACGAACAGCGCCTCGGCCAGCATCCAGGCCAGCAGCACCGCGAGCGCGACGGTCGTCACCGCGGGCGCGACCGCCTTCTCGAGGAGGCACAGGTTGCCGCCGTCGGACGCGGCGGGGCAGCCGGTCTCCTCGGTGCGGACCGGGAGGACGACCACCAGCGCGATCACCAGCCCCGTCAGGACGAAGATCAGATGGGGCAGGGCACGACGCGCACGCATTCCATCTCGGGAGTCGGCGGGGCCGGCGCGATCCTCACGCCGGCCCCGTCGTCCGTGGACGAGGGTCGTAGCCCGGGCGCTAGCGGCCGATGCGGTCGCGCACCACGCGGTAGCCCGGCCGCGCGCTGCCGTTCGGGTTCGTCAGCCCCGCGTCGAAGCGGGCGTTCGACGGCGAGCCGGTCCACTGGAAGATGTACAGGCGCTTGATGCGCGGGTTGGAGTCGGCGATGCGGAACATGAGCCGCAGCGCCTTCGCCGCCCGCGCCTGCCCCGAGGCGCCGCCCGGGAACGTGCTGCCCAGCTTGACGATGCCGCCGGTCTCGGTCAGCCACACGCTGCCGCGCACGGCGCGCAGGAACGCCCTCGTGCGGGCCGTCGAGTTGCGGTTGGTGTCGGAGTAGTTGTGCAGGCCCCACACCTTCGGCGCCGGCTTGGCGTACTTCTGGAACGTGCGCAGGTAGCGCAGCGACGGGGCCATGTCGATCCCGTCGAGCAGGTCCAGGCCGGTGACCGTGCAGCCGGTGCAGATCTTGCGCAGCGCCATGTAGTAGGTGGCGGCGGTGCGGGCGCTGGGGCTGGCGAACATGCCGCGGACCGTGCCGCGGTTGGCCTCGTTCCAGGGCTGGTACTCGCGCACGTAGGGGAACGCGCGGATGAACTTGCGCGTCGCGCGGATGTACTGGGCCCGGGAGGGCAGCTTCATCGGCGTGTGGCGCGAGTGGTAGAAGGCCACGAGCACCCGGGCGTTCGCCTTCTGGGCGGCCTCGATGAACGCCGCGGCGTTGCGGGCGTCGTCGCCGTGGTCCATGGCGTCGTACGGCGCGATGTAGCGCACGATCGGGACGTCGAGCGCCTGGAACAGGGGGTTGGAGAACATGGACGCCTGCTGGTCGCCGATGCCGATCGTGGCAGCGGACCCGGTCGCGGGAGCGACCAGGAGAGCGAGCGCAGCGCAGCATCCGGCTGCGAGCGAGCGGAACATAGTGGCGCGGGAACCTAGCGGGCGCTCCGGCGGCCAAGCCGCTCGAGGCCGCCCAGGAACAGGTCGGCGCAGAACGTCGCGGCGCGCTCGACGTCGGGCGGCTCCTCCTCGAGCATGCGCACGCCGACCTCGAACGCGGTGCCGAACATCGCGGCGGCCATGAGGTCGGTGTCGTGGTCGGGAACCAGGCCGGAGGCGACCCCGTCGCGCAGGTCGGTGGCCAGCTCGGCGAGGCCGGCGGCGATGGCCGGGACGTCGAACATCGCGCGGATCGTGCCGGCGTTGCGGCGCACGAGCTCGAAGGTGGCGGGGTCCTCGACGAGCATCTCGAAGTACACGCGGAAGCCGTCGGCGACGAACGCCTCGGTCGTCGTGCCGGCCTGCCGCGCCGCGTGGGCGCGGCCGGTCGCCTCGCGCGCGGTCTCCTCCAGGAGCGCGCGGAACACCGACTCCTTGTCGGGGAAGTAGTTGTAGAACGTGCCGCTGGCGAGGTCGGTGCGGCGGATGATGTCGCGGACGGTCGCGGCGCCGTAGCCCATCTCGACGAACACGTCACGGGCGGCGAGGAGGATCGCGGCGCGGTTGGCCTGCTTGGTGCGCTCGCGCTTCCCGGTGCCGGCCCCGGTGGCGCTCACGCCGCGACGACCTCGGTCCGGCGCGGCACGGGCAGCGGGAAGCCGGCGGCGCGGGCGCGCTGCGCCCCGGCGCGGCGCTCCTGCTCGATGCCGTGCAGGTAGTCCTCGAAGTCGACCTGGATCGTGTGGCGCTTGGAGGTCACGTAGCGCTTGCGCATCGCGCGCAGCTCCCGCTCGATGTCGGCGCGCATCTCCGGCCGCGGCGGCAGCGCGTACTGGCCGGTCAGGTGGTCGGCGATCCAGCGGCCCTGCTCCTCGGCCAGCGGCATGATCGCGCCGAGCGGCTGCAGCAGCCCGACGAAGAACACGTCGTCGAGGTCGGGGTGGAACACGTGGCGGAACAGCTCGATCCGGTTGTCGGGCGCCGAGATCAGGTCCTCGTCGAAGAACGGGAACGTGATCCTGTAGCCCGTGCAGTACACGACGACGTCGGCGCGCACGGACGTGCCGTCGACGAAGACGACGCGGTCGCCCTCCAGGCGCGCGATGTTCGGCTTCGGCGTGATCGTGCCGTGGCCGATGCGGTCGAGGATGCGCCCCGACACGGTCGGATGGGCCTGGCCGAAGCGGTGGTCGGGCTTGGGCAGGCCGTAGCGCTCGGGCGGGCCGGCGACGAGGCGCACGATCAGCTCCATGAGCCGCGAGCGGATCGCGAACGGCACGCGCGGGTCGTTCTTCAGGAGCTGGTCCATCGGGCGCCCGAGGATGTGCTTGGGCAGGATCCAGGCGCCGCGGCGGGCGGCCAGGACGGTGGACCTGGCCACGTAGCTGGACTCGACCGCGATGTCCATCGCGCTGTTGCCCATGCCCAGGACGACGACGTCCTTGTCGCGCAGGACCTCGTCGCTGCGGTAGTCGTGGGCGTGCATCTGGACGCCCGCGAACGTGTCGCTGCCCGGGAACGGCGGCTCCGGCCAGCGCGGGTCCCAGTGGTGGCCGTTGGCGACGAGCAGCGCGTCGAAGCGCTCGACGGAGCCGTCGCCGAGCGTGAGCGCCCAGCCGCCCTGCGGCCCGCGCTCGGCGCGCTCGACCCGGGTCTCGAAGCGGATCAGCGGCCGCAGGCCGAAGTGGTCGACGTAGTCGTCGAAGTACGCCGCGATCTGCGAGTGGTGCGGGAAGTCCGGATAGGACTTCGGCATCGGGAAGTCGGTGTACTCCATGCGCTCGCGCGACGTGTTGATGTGCAGGCCCTCGTAGGCCGACGACATCCCGTTGCGGTTGCCGAGCACCCAGTTGCCGCCGACGCGGTCGGACGCCTCGAAGGCGACGGCGTCGAGGCCGGCGTCGCGGAGCGCCTTGAGCGCCGTGATGCCGGACGAGCCGGCGCCGATCACCGCGCAGCGCGGCAGGTTGGTGGACATCCCGAGAACCCCTTGGACGGCGAAAAAGATGACGGGGGCGTCACGTTAGCGCGGGTGTGATGCAGACGTCAACGTTCAGATGTACGGTGCCGCGCATGTCCCGCTCCATCCTGGCATGGGTCGCCGCCGCGTTGGCGGCGCTCGTGCTTCCCGCGAGCGCCTCGGCGAAGGACTACGCCGGCACGGCGCTCAACATCATCCCGTCCGGCCAGTGGGGAAGCGTGCCGGTCCCGCCGGGCGCCGACGAGCAGGCCCGCATGTACGACGGGCTCACGCCGCTGTTCGACCAGGTCTCGGCGGCCGACCTCACCACCTACTTCAAGTCCGAGCGCTTCGGCACCGACGGCCAGTGCCCGTGCCGCACCGAGCGGGTGCCGCGCAAGGGCGTCAGGATCGTGCGCGACCGCTTCAACGTCCCGCACATCACCGGCCGCAACCGGCTCGACCTCGACTGGGCCGCCGGCTGGGTGCTCGTCCAGGACCGCGGGCTGCTGCTCGCCCAGGGCCGCTACCCGGCGCGCTTCGCCGCGCTCGACGCGCCCGGCATCGACGCGTTCTCGCTCGTCACCGGGCTCAAGTCGGTGACGGTGACCGCGCAGGCCGACCGCATCATCGACCGCCGGCAGACGCGCGCGCTGAAGCGGCTGGGGCGCGAGGGCCGCGCGATCCTGCGCGACATCGACGCCTACGTCGCCGGCATGAACGCGCGCCTGCGCTTCGAGAAGTCCACGCAGAAGCCGTTCACGCGCGTGGACGTCTACGCGGTGAACGCGCTCGCGGGCCAGATCTTCGGCCAGGGCGGCGGCGACGAGACGCGCCGCTCGATGCTGCTCGACGCGCTGCAGAAGCGGCTCGGCGACGGGCCCGGCAAGGTCGTGTGGGAGGACCTCGCCGAGCAGATGGACGAGGACACGCCGACGACGATCGGCAAGCGGTTCCCCTACGAGCAGGTGCCGGCGAACGCGACCGGCAACGCGATCGTCGACGACGGCTCGATGACGCCGACCGAGCTGCAGGCGGTGTCCGCGCGCTCGCGCGCCCACCAGAACATGTCGAACTTCCTGATCGTCTCCGGGAAGCGCTCGACGAACGGCCACCCGCTGTTCGTGGCCGGGCCGCAGATCGGCTACTTCTACCCCGGCCTGACGCTGGAGATGGACCTGAAGGCGCCGGGGATCCAGGCGCGCGGCGCGGCGATGCCGGGCGGCGCCGGCAACCTGCTGATCGGCCGCGGGCCGGACTTCGCCTGGTCGCTGACGTCGGCCGGGTCGGACACCAACGACCAGTTCGTCGAGACGCTGTGCGAGGGGTCCGACACGAAGTACCTCTACAAGGGCCGCTGCCGCGAGATGGGCGTCGTCGACGCGGGCGAGATCGCCGGCGAGGGCCGCGTCGTGTACCGCACGACCGTGCACGGGCCGGTGCTCGGCTACGCGACCGTCGACGGGCGCCGCGTGGCGATCTCGATGAAGCGCTCCAGCCACGGGCGGGACATCCTGTGGCAGGTCATGTTCAAGCGCATGACCGACGGCAAGGTGCGCGGGCTGAAGTCGTTCTACCGAGCCGCGGCGACGTCGCCGTTCACGTTCAACGTCGGCTACGTCGACGACCGCAACATCGCCACCTACTCGGCCGGCCGGCTGCCGATCCGCGACCCGCGGGTCGACCCGCGCCTGCCGACGATCGGCACCGGCGAGTACGAGTGGAAGGGCTTCCTGAAGCCGATGGACCACCCGCACGAGGCCAACCCGCCGTCGGGCGTGCTGAACAACTGGAACAACAAGCCGGCGCCCGGGTTCGGGTCGGCCGACGACCAGTGGACGTACGGGTCGATCCAGCGCGTGCAGATGCTCGACGCGGGCATCGCCGCGCGCGAGAAGCACGACCTCGCGTCGGTCACCGCGGCGATGAACGCGGCGGCGACGCAGGACCTGCGCGTGCAGGGATCGGTGATGGAGGCGATCGCGGGCGTGCTGTCCGGGTCGCAGGCGCCGAGCGCGCGCTCGCAGCAGATGCTGGACCTGCTGCTGGCGTGGCGGGCGCAGGGCTCCTCGCGGGTCGACCGCGAGGGCGACGGCGCGATCGACGCCGGCGCGGCCGCGACGATCATGTCGGAGCTGTACCCCCGGCTCGCCGACGCGGTGCTGGCTCCGGTGCTCGGGCCGCAGCTCGACCAGCTCAACCGGCTCGTCGGGTCCGACAACTCGCCGCGCTCCGGGTTCACCGGCGGGCGGATCAACTACGTCGACAAGGACCTGCGCACGCTGCTGGGCCACCAGTTCACGTCGCCGTTCCGCACGAAGTTCTGCGGGCTGGGCGACCTGGCGGCCTGCCGCGCGTCGCTGTGGCAGGCGTTCGAGGACGCCGGCGCGGCGCTGGCGGCGGCGCAGGGCACCGCCGATCCGACGCAGTGGACGTCGAACGCCGACGCGGAGCGGATCCGCTTCGCACCGGGCCTGCTGCCGATCACGATCCGGTACACGAACCGGCCGAGCGGCATCCAGCAGGTGCTGACGTTCACCGGGCACCGGCCGGGCCGCCGCTGAGGGGGCCTGCGGAACGTGTGGCGCGCCGGCGTCCGCCTGGCGGATGCCGGGCGCCACACGTCCCCGTAGGATTCGGCCCGTGACCGAGCAGAACCCCGACCTGCGGGCCTCCGACGCCGACCGCGAGGCGGTCGCCAAGCGCCTGCACGCCGCCGGCGCCGACGGCCGGCTCGACCCCCAGGAGCTCGAGGAGCGCCTCGAGCAGTGCTACGCGGCCAAGACGTTCGGGGAGCTCGACCGGCTCACCGCCGACCTCGGGCCCGCGCCGGCCCCCGCCCCCGCCGCGGCGCCCGCGCCGGCGCCGGCGGGCGGCGACCAGCAGATGGGCTGGGGCAACTGGAAGGTGCGCTGGGGAAGCTGGGCCGCCACCTCGGTGCTGCTGCTCGGCATCTGGGGGATCACCTGCATCGCCGCCGGCGAGCTCCTGTACTTCTGGCCGATCTGGCCGATCGGGTTCTGGGCCCTCGGCAACGCCGCCGCGAGCATCGCGGGCTGGGGCCAGAGCGGCCGGCGCAACTAGCCAGCCGCGCGGTGGGCGTCGCCGACCCGCCCGGCCGCGCGGCCTACTCCTCGCTGGCGAGCACGCCGCCCTGCGCGTGCAGCGGCGGGCCCTCGGGGCCCTCGTCGGCCGGCTCGACGTTGCCCGCGTGGATCGGCTCGCGCGGCTTCACGCCGAGCTCCTCGCGCAGGTAGCGGTCGACCATCCGCGCGCACTGGCGGCCCTCGTTGATCGCCCACACGATGAGCGACTGGCCGCGGCGGGCGTCGCCGGCGGCGAAGATGCCGGGCTCGCTCGTCGCGTACGTCGGGGCCTTCACGTTGCCCCGCTGGTCCTTGGCGACGCCGATGTGGTCGAGCAGCTCCTGCTCGGGGTGCAGGAAGCCCATCGCCAGCAGCACGAGGTCGGCCGGCTGCTCGGTCTCGCTGCCCGGGACCGGCTGGAAGTTCTCGGCGCGCGCCAGGTGGATGCGGCGCACGTGGCCGTCGTCGTCGCCGGAGAAGCCGGTCGTCGCGATCGCGTAGCCCTGCTTGGTCACCTCGAGGGCCTCGCCCTCCTGGATCGCGTAGGACTTGCGGTACTTCAGCGGCCACAGCGGCCACGGCGTGCGATCGTCGGGCCGGTGGTCCGGCGGGCGGTCGAGGATCTCGATCTGCGTGACGGACTTCGCGCCCTCGCGGATCGAGTTGCCGACGCAGTCGGCGCCGGTGTCGCCGCCGCCGATGACGATGACGTGCTTGTCGCGCGCGGTGATCGGCGCGATCAGCGACGGGTCGACCGGCGCGAGCGGCTCGGGGCCGACCTGCGAGGCGACCCAGCGGTTGCGCCCGTACAGGTACTCCATCGCGAAGTGGATGCCGTCGAGCTCGCGGCCGGGGACCGGCAGGTCGCGCGGCACGCGCGAGCCGGTGGCCAGGACGATCGCGTCGAAGTCCTCGCGCAGCTCGTCGATCGTGACGTCGACGCCGACGTCGACGCCGGGGCGCAGCTCCACGCCCTCGGCGGCGAGCTGCTGCACGCGCCGCTCGACCACCCACTTCTCGATCTTGAAGTCGGGCACGCCGAAGCGGATGAGGCCTCCGAGCGACTCGTCGCGCTCGAACAGGACGACCTGGTGGCCGGCGCGGCGGAGCTGCTGGGCGGCGGCCATCCCGGCAGGGCCCGACCCGACGACGGCCACGCGGCGGCCGGTCTCGAACTCGGGGCGCGGCGGGCGCGGGCGCACCCAGCCCTCCTCCCAGGCGCGGTTGATGATCGCCGCCTCGATCTGCTTGATCGTGACCGCCTCGCCCTCGCGGATCTCGAGCACGCACGCGGCCTCGCACGGCGCCGGGCACAGCCGCCCGGTGAAGTCCGGGAAGTTGTTCGTCGCGTGGAGCTGGACGATCGCGTCCTCCCAGCGCCCGCGGTAGACGAGGTCGTTCCAGTCGGGGATCAGGTTCCCCAGCGGGCAGCCGTTGTGGCAGAACGGCACGCCGCACTCCATGCACCGGGCGCCCTGCTGGCTGAGCTCCTCGTCGGAGCGCTGGAGCATGAACTCCTTGTAGTCGGACGCCCGCTCGGTGGGCGGGCGCTCGATGATGCCGTGACGCGAGATCTTCAGGAACCCGCCGACCTCACCCATCCGCGGGCACCTCCTCGATCACGAATCCCTCGCCGCCCGTCGACGTGGCCGGCTCGGCCGTCTCGCCCACGGCCGCCGCCTCCTCGGCCGCGAGCTGCTCGAGCACGCGCCGGTAGTCGGCCGGGAACACCTTCACGAACTTCGGCAGCAGCGCGTCGAACTCGTCGAGCACGCGCTGGCCGACCGGCGAGCCCGTCCGCTCGACGTGCTCGGCCACCAGCGACCGCAGCTCGATCGCGTCGGCCTCGTCGAGCTCGGTCAGGTCGGGCAGGATCGCCGGGTTGCAGCGCGAGCGGAACGCGCCGTCCTCGTCGAGCACGAACGCCAAGCCGCCGCTCATGCCGGCGGCGAAGTTGCGCCCGGTCGGGCCCAGCACGACGACGCGGCCGCCGGTCATGTACTCGCAGCCGTGGTCGCCGACGCCCTCGACGACCGCCAGGGCGCCCGAGTTGCGCACCGCGAAGCGCTCGCCGGCCAGGCCGCGGAAGAACGCGCGGCCGCTCGTGGCGCCGTACAGGACGGTGTTGCCGATGACGACGTTCTCCTCGGCGGCGAACGTCACGCCCTCGCGCGGGCGCACGGCGAGCACGCCGCCCGACAGGCCCTTGCCCGTGTAGTCGTTGGCGTCGCCGTACAGGGTGAACGAGACGCCGGGCGCCAGCCAGCCGCCGAACGACTGCCCGGCCGATCCCTCGAAGGTCACCTGGATCGTGCCCTCGGGCAGGCCCTCGGCGCCGTGGCGCTGGGCGATGTGCGACGACAGGATGCCGCCGACGCAGCGGTTGACGTTGCGCACGCCCATCCGCAGCTCCACCGGCGTCCCGTGCTCGATCGCATCGCGCGCCTGCGAGACCAGCTCCCAGTCGAGCGCGTCGTCGAGCACCGGCTCCTGCGGGCGCACGCGCCGGCGCGGCACGTCGGGCCCGAGCTCGGGCATCGTCAGCAGGTTCGTGAGGTCGATGCCGCGCGCCTTCCAGTGGTCGATCGCGGCGTCGGGCACGAGCAGGTCGGTCCGCCCGATCAGCTCCTCCATCGAGCGCACGCCGAGCGACGCCATGATCTCGCGCAGCTCCTCGGCGACGAAGAAGAAGTAGTTGATGACGTGCTCGGGCTGGCCCTTGAAGCGCTTGATCAGCTCCGGGTCCTGCGTCGCGATGCCGACCGGGCACGTGTTCAGGTGGCAGGCGCGCATCATGATGCAGCCCGTCGCGATCAGCGGCGCGGTGGAGAAGCCGAACTCGTCGGCGCCGAGCATCGCGGCGATCGCCACGTCGCGGCCGGTCTTGAGCTGGCCGTCGGTCTGCACGGTGATCCGCGAGCGCAGGTCGTTGAGCAGCAGCGTCTGCTGGGTCTCGGCCAGGCCGATCTCCCACGGCACGCCCGCCGACTGGATCGAGCTGAGCGGCGACGCGCCCGTACCGCCGTCGTGCCCGGAGATGAGCACGTGGTCGGCGTTGGCCTTCGCGACACCCGCCGCGACCGTGCCGACGCCCACCTCGGCGACGAGCTTCACCGACACGCTCGCCTTCGGGTTGGAGCAGCGCAGGTCGTAGATGAGCTGCTTGAGGTCCTCGATCGAGTAGATGTCGTGGTGCGGCGGCGGCGAGATCAGGCCCACGCCCGGCGTGGAGTGGCGGATGCTGCCGATGTAGCGGTCGACCTTGTGGCCGGGGAGCTGGCCGCCCTCGCCGGGCTTGGCGCCCTGGGCCATCTTGATCTGGAGCTGGTCGGCGTTGACGAGGTAGTGGATCGTCACGCCGAAGCGGCCGGAGGCGACCTGCTTGATCGCCGAGCGGCGGTCGTCGCCGAAGCGGACCGGGTCCTCCCCGCCCTCGCCGGTGTTCGACTTGCCGCCGAGGTGGTTCATCGCCTTGGCCAGCGTCTCGTGCGCCTGGCGCGAGATCGATCCGAGCGACATCGCGCCGGTGGCGAAGCGCTTGACGATCTCCTTGGCCGGCTCGACCTCCTCGAGCGGGATCGGCTTGACGTCGGTGCGGAACGTCATCAGGCCGCGGAGCGTCGCGCGGCGCGTGGCGTCCTCGTTCACCGCGCGGGCGAACTCGCGGTACTTCTCCTGGCCGTTGCCGTTCTGGGAGCGGACCGCGTGCTGCACGAGCGCGATCGTCTCCGGGTTCCACATGTGGTGCTCGCCGTCGCGGCGCCACGCGTACACGCCGCCGACCGGCAGCACGTCGCCCTCCGGCGCCGGATAGGCGCGCGCGTGGCGGTCGAGCGCCTCCTGGGCCAGCACGTCCAGCCCGACGCCGCCGATGCGCGACGCGGTGCCGGTGAAGTGCCGGTCGATGAGGTCCTTCTCCAGGCCGACGGCCTCGAAGATCTGGGCGCCGCAGTAGGACTGGATCGTCGAGATCCCCATCTTGGAGATCGTCTTCAGCAGGCCCTTGCCGATCGCCTTGACGACGTTGCGCTCGGCCACGTCGGCGTCGTCGACGCCGGGCACGCGGCCCTCGGCGACGAGCTCGTCGACCGTGTCGAACAGCAGGTACGGGTTGATCGCGCCGCAGCCGTAGCCGATCAGCGTCGCCATGTGGTGGACCTCGCGCGGCTCACCGGACTCCAGCACCAGCGAGCACTGCAGGCGGTTGCCCGCGCGCACGAGGTGGTGGTGGACGGCGGCGACGGCCAGCAGCGACGGGATCGGCGCGCGCTGCGGGCCCATCCGCCGGTCGCTGAGGATCAGGACGTTCACGCCGCTCTCGAGCGCCTGGTAGGCCTCGTCGCACACGTCGGCCAGGCGGCGGGCCATGCCCTCCGGGCCCTCCTCGGCCGGCCAGGTGATGTCGAGCGTCTGCGTCGCGAAGATGTCGTGGCCGGCCTGCTTGAGCTTCTCCAGCTCGAGGTTGCGCAGGATCGGCTGCTTCATCGCGAGCTGGTGCGCGTGGCGCGGATCCTCGTCGAGCAGGTTGCCCTCGGGCCCGACCGCGCTCGCCAGCGACATCACGACCTCCTCGCGGATCGGGTCGATCGGCGGGTTGGTCACCTGGGCGAAGAGCTGCTTGAAGTACGAGAACAGCGGCGGGCGCTGGTCGGACAGCACGGCGAGCGCGCCGTCGTTGCCCATCGAGCCGATCGGCTCGGCGCCCGAGGAGGCCATCGGCGCGATCAGCACGCGCAGGTCCTCCTGGCTGTAGCCGAACGCCAGGCGCCGCTTGTAGCCGGGCTGCACGCCGGTCAGCGTCACGTGGGCGTCGGGGAGGTCGTCGAAGTGGACGCGCTGCTCCTCGAGCCACTGGCGGTAGGGCCGGCGGGTGGAGACCTCGCGCTTGACCTCCTCGTCCTCGACGATGCGGCCCTGCTCGAGGTCGCAGAGGAAGATCTTGCCGGGCTGCAGGCGGCCCAGGCGCTTCACGCGCGACGGCTCGATGCCGAGCAGGCCCGCCTCGGAGCCGAGCACCAGCCACCCGTCGTGGGTCTCGACCCAGCGGCCGGGGCGCAGGCCGTTGCGGTCCAGCGTCGCGCCGATGATGCGCCCGTCGGTGAACGCGACCGCGGCGGGGCCGTCCCACGGCTCCATGAACGAGCCGTGGAACTCGTAGAAGGCCTTCAGCTCGTCGGTGAGGTCGTCGCGGTCGGCGTAGGCCTCCGGGATCATCATCATGATCGCGTGCGGCAGCGACCGCCCGGCGAGCATGAGCAGCTCGAGCACGTTGTCGAACGTCGCGGAGTCCGAGCCGCCGGGGCGCACGACCGGCATCACCTTCTGCAGGTCGCGGCCGAACAGCTCGCTGCGCAGCTGCGACTCGCGGGCGCGCATCCAGTTCACGTTGCCCATCAGCGTGTTGATCTCGCCGTTGTGGGCGATCACGCGGTACGGGTGGGCGAGCTCCCAGCTCGGGAACGTGTTCGTCGAGAAGCGCGAGTGGACGAGGCCCATCGCGCTCTCCATGCGCTCGTCGACCAGGTCCGGGAAGAAGCCCTTGACCTGGTAGGAGATCAGCATCCCCTTGTAGACGAGGGTCCGCGACGAGAACGACGTCACGTAGAAGTCGGGGCCGGCGGCCAGTTCGCAGACGCGCCGGATCACGTACAGCTTGCGCTCGAAGGCGTCCTGGTCCTCGGTGAAGCCGTCGCCCGCCCCGACGAAGAACTGGCGCATGTAGGGGCGCGAGCGGTTGGCGGTCTCGCCGACGTGGTCGAGGTCGACGGGCACGTCGCGCCAGCCCAGGACGCGCTGGCCCTCGACGCGGGTGTTCACCTCCAGAAGGTGCTCCAGCTTCTCGCGGCGGGCCGGATCCTGGGGCAGGAAGCACATCGCGACGCCGTACTGGCCGACCGGCGGCAGCTCGAAGTCGACCACCCCGCGGAAGAAGCGGTCGGGCATCTGCAGCAGGATCCCCGCGCCGTCGCCCGTGTGCTTGTCGGCGCCGGCCGCACCACGGTGCTCGAGGTTCTCCAGGGCGGTGAGGGCCTTCTCCACGACGTCGTGGCTGGCGACGTTGTCGAGGCGGGCGACGAGCGCCACGCCGCACGCGTCGTGCTCGTAGCGAGGGTCGTACAGCCCATGGGCCTGGGGCATGTGGCGATGGGTCATATGGAAGCGCTCCGGCGGCAGGCGAGCAGCTCAGGCGGGACGAGGAAGCGTAGAGCATCGAGGACGAGACCCAAAGGCCCCACAACGCGGTACCGTGCGCTCCGCCTGCATCCGAACGGCGGTTGAGTCGGCGGATCGGCGGGAACAGAGGACAGTGCGGATGCCCGACGTTCAGCTCACCCTGCCTGCTCGCGCCGAGAACGTGGCGGTCGTCCGGCACGCCCTCGGCGGGCTCGGTGAGGCCCTGGCGCTCGACGCCCAGACCATGTCCGACGTCAAGCTCGCGGTCACCGAGGCCTGCACCAACGTGGTCGTGCACGCCTACGGCGACGGCGACGGGCCGATGGAGGTCGCGGTCTCGCTGGAGGGCGGGGTCCTGCGGGTCACGGTCCGCGACGAGGGCATCGGGATCGTGCCGCGGGCCGACTCCCCCGGGCTCGGGCTGGGCCTGCCCCTCATCGCGACGCTGACCGAGTCGCTGGAGCTGGGCAAGGCGGAGGACGACCGCACGGAGGTGACGATGCTGTTCCGACTGGACGACGACCGGCCGCCCGCGCGATGAGCGAGGCGTCGCTGCCGAACGACGCGGTCGTCCGCGTGGCCGACGGGCCGCTGGTCACGCCCGTCCTGACCCGCGTCGTCGGCATGCTCGCCGCGCGCGCCCAGTGCCCGGTCGACCGCCTCGACGACGCGCTGCTCGTGGCCGACGCGATCGCCGCCCACGCGCCCCGGCGCTCGGTGGACGGGCACGTCACCGTGCGCCTCGTCGCCGCCGAGGACGGCCTGGAGCTGCGGGTCCTCGACCTCGAGGACGGCGGCGGTCAGGGCCTGCTCGCCGACGCGGCGCTGCCGGGCGTCGGCAACGTGCTCGAGCGGATCGCCGACGACGTCGAGGTCGAGGCCGACCAGCTCGTCGTGCGGTTGAGCTTCGGCTGACGTGCCACAATGAGAGCCCGATGCCCCCGGAATTCGCACTCAACGAGGACGCCATCGACGCCGACCGCCACGTGGTGGCGGTGCGCGGCGAGATCGACCTCTTCACCGCACCCGAGCTGAAGCAGCGCCTCACGGACGCGATCGAGGGCGGCAAGACGCAGATCGTCGTCGACCTGACCGAGACGACGTTCCTCGACTCCACGGCGCTCGGCGTGCTGATCGGCGCGGTCAAGCGCCTGCGCACCCGCGAGGGCTCGCTCGTGATCGTCAACGTCGACCAGAACATCGCCAAGACGTTCGAGATCACCGGGCTGGACCAGATCTTCACGATCGTGCCCGAGCGCGACGCCGCGATCGCGGCGCTGACCGAGTCGGCGTAGCGCGCCGCGCTACTCCCCCAGCGCCTCGTCGAGCGCGGCCTCGACCGCCGGCACGCCGTCCATGATCGCCGCGTTCACGGCGATGAACGCGCGCTCGGCCGGCGCGACGCCCTCGGCCGGCGAGATCGCGTCGACCGGGCACGCCGGCTCGCAGGCGGCGCAGTCGATGCACTCCTCGGGGTGGATGACGAGCATCCGCGACGTCTCGTAGATGCAGTCGACGGGGCAGACGTCGACGCACGAGCGGTCGGTCGTGCCGATGCAGGCGCTGGCGATGACGTAGGTCACGCGGGCGCCCGCGCCCCCGCCCGCACGTAGGCGCCCTGGCGGCGCAGCTCGTCCTGGAGCGCGCGCACGTCGACCTCGGCGGCGGGCGCGCCGGTCGCGGACACCATCGCCGCCGCCGCCCCGGCCGCCTGCCCGGTCAGCCAGCACTGCGGGATCTCGCGCATGAACGACTGGGTCTGCGGGTCGGTCGCGACGTGGCGGCCGCCGACGAGCACGTTGTCGAGGTGCGCGGGCACGATCGCCCCGTAGGGGACCGAGACGTTGGCGAACTTCGCCGACGGCGACGGCGACACCCCGATCTCGTCCTCGTGCACGACCCCCTCGCGCCAGTCGGCGACGGTCATCCGCCGCCGCCCGACCAGCCGCCGCGTGTGGCGCACGCCGAGCTGCGGCGCCGACAGCAGCAGCCACGCGCGCTCGAACCCGGGCGCCGAGCGCCGGAACACGTCCAGGTGCACGGCCATCCGCCGCCGCGACTCCAGCTCCACCGTGGTCATGTCGTCGACGCGCAGCGCGCTGTAGCCGGGCAGCCGCGGCCCCATGAACACGCACACGTCGTCGCGCCAGGCCACGTACGGCGCCTCGACGAACCCCAGCTCCTCGCCCGCCGCGCGCATGAACTCGCGGTAGCCGGCCGGGTCGCCGGCCTTGAACGCCAGCCACCGGTTCATGTCCACGCCGGCCCACGTCCAGGCGGTGTTGATGCAGTGCTGCACGTTGGAGCCGCCGCCCTCGACGTCGGACTCGTAGGGCACGCCGGCGCCCGCGACCACGTCGAGGTCGCCGGTCGCGTCGACGACCGCCCGCGCCCGGATCGCGCGCCGCCCCTGCTTGCTCTCGAAGATCGCCCCGCCCAGCCGCCGCCCGTCGCCGTCGCCGTCCGCGATCGGCGCGACCACCCACGAGTGCAGCACGAGGCGCACGCCCTCGGCCACCAGCAGCTCGGCCGACACGAGCTTCAGCCACTCGGGGTCGATCAGCGGCGACCACGTGACCGTGTCGCGAAAGCCGCCCAGGCGCTCGCGCCAGTGCGCCACCGGCCCCGGCTCCTGCGACCCCCACAGGTCGCGCGGCGCGCCCATCACCGCGCCGTCGGGCAGCCGGTCGAGGATCTCGCGCGCGAACCCGGCGATCACCTGCTCGCCGCTCCAGTCGGTCATCCGGTCGATCCAGATGACGAGCCCGCCGGTCGACAGCCCGCCGAGGTGGTTGTAGCGCTCGACGAGCGTCACCCGCGCGCCCGCCCGGCGCGCCGCCAGCGCGGCCGCGCAGCCGGCCGGCCCGCCGCCGACGACGAGCACGTCGGTCTCCTCGTGCACCGGCGTCTCGCGCGCCGGCTCGTGCACCGTGCCGAGGTCGCGCTCGGGCTCCCCCGGCGCGGGGGCCTGCGCCTCGTCGTCGAACCAGCGGTCGCGGCCCGTGAACCAGGCGGCGTCGTCGCCCTTCACCCCTCACCTCCGTCGGAGAAGAACTCGCGCAGGGCCGCCAGCGTCTCGGCGGGCGCCTCCTCGGGGAGGTGGTGCCCGCACTCGATCGTGGCCCCGCGCACGTCGTCGGCCCACGCCGACCAGATGTCCAGCACGTCGTCGCGGCGCCCCAGCGCGCCGCGCGACCCCCACAGCACGAGCACCGGGCAGCCGATGCGGTGCACGCCCCGGTCGGCCTCGTCGAGCAGGTAGTCGAACGTGGCCCCGGCCCGGTAGTCCTCGCAGATCGCGTGGATCACCCGCGGGTCGCGCAGGCAGCGGCGGTACTCGGCCAGCGCCTCGGGCGCGAAGACGTCGCGGCCCTGCCCGAAGTAGAAGCCCTCCGGGTCGGCGGCCAGCAGCCGCTCGGGCAGCCCGTACGGCTGGGGCAGGAAGAACCAGTGCCAGGCGCCCAGGCCCGTGCGCATGTCCATGCCCGCGTACATGTCGTACGTCGGGACGATGTCCAGCACGGCCAGCCGCGCCACCGCGTCGGGGTGGTCGAGCGCGAGCCGGTAGGCGACGCGGCCGCCGCGGTCGTGGCCGGCGACGAGGAAGCGCTCGTACCCGAGCGAGCGCATCAGCGCGATCTGGTCGCGCGCCATCGCCCGCTTGGAGTACGGCTCGTGCTCGTCGTCGGTCGGCGGCTTGGAGCTGTCGCCGTAGCCGCGCAGGTCGGGCGCCACGACCGTGAAGTCGCGGGCCAGGTCCTCGGCGACGAGATGCCACATCACGTGCGTCTGCGGGTAGCCGTGCAGGAGCAGCAGCGGCGGGCCCGAGCCGCCGCGGCGCAGGTGGATCACGGCCTCGCCGACGTCGACGTCGGCCTCTTCGAAGCCGGCGAACATCACGCCGCCAGCCCGTAGAGGGCCGCCGCGTTGCCGTGCAGGACCGCGGCGCGGCCGTCGTCGCCGAGCGTCTCCAGCAGCGGCTCGATCCCGCCGCCGTGGCGGTGCGGGTGGTCGCTGGCGTACAGCAGCACGTCGGGCGCGTCGATCATCTCGGCCAGCCACTCGATCGTCGCGCGGTCCTCGGGAAGCTGGGCGGGCGCGGTCGTCGCCAGGACGTGGCGGCGCACGTACGCCGACGGGCGCTCCTTCACCCACGGGACCTCGCGCCACAGCGCCTTCCAGTCCTTGTCGAAGCGCCACAGCAGGAACGGCAGCCACGCGAACCCGCACTCGGCCAGGACCACGCGCAGCCCCGGGAAGCGCTCGAACACGCCCTCGGACACGAGGCTCGTGACGTGGGCCTGCACGGTCACCTGCGAGTTGGAGACGTAGTCCTGCAGGTAGCTCCCGGCGAACCCGCTGGTCGTCGGCGAGTAGGCGGCGCGCCCCCACGCGTGCAGGCCGATCGGGATGCCGTGGCGCTCGGCCGCCGCGTAGATCGGGTGGTAGCGCGGGTTGCCGTACGGCGCGTCGGTGCGGATCGGGAGCAGCGCCTGGACGAACTGCGGGTGCGGCCCGAGCCGCTCGATCTCCTCCGCCGCCGCGACCGGGTCGAGCGTCGGGAGCGCCAGGCTCGCGGCCAGCCGCGGCTCGCGCTCCAGCAGCTCGACGCGCATCCAGTCGTTGACCGCGCGGCACAGCGCGGCCTCGAAGTACGCGTTGTGGCTGACGTCGAACGCGGCCAGGCAGCTCAGCACCGCGCGCTCCGGTCCGCCGTCGGCGTCGAGCAGCTCGGCCCGCAGGCCCTCGACCCCGGTCGGCACCTCGCCGTGCAGCGCCGCCGGCGGGTAGGCGCCCTGCAGCGACGGCGACATCGACAGCTCGGCGTTGGCGACGTAGTCGACCCAGTAGTCGCCCAGGTACGGGGCCAGGTCGTCGACCGACGCCGGCGCGACGTGGACGTCGGCGTCGATCATGCCGGCGCCCCCACGGCCAGCGGCAGCCCGTACAGGCGCGCCGCGTTCGCGCCGAGGATCGCCGCGCGCACGTCCGGGTCGAGCGT
>Ga0180220_1000349_pt1 | contig 57308 bp, 54 predicted proteins | sample eDN5th37CBELigBY_FD_151335 | JGI IMG/M metagenome (GOLD analysis project Ga0180220, IMG submission 151335) | Enriched backyard soil microbial communities from Emeryville, California, USA - eDNA 5th pass 37_C BE-Lig BY (version 2) (version 2) | ecosystem: Environmental > Terrestrial > Soil >...
CCGCCCGCTCCATGGGCGCCGCCTGAATATCGTGCCGCAGCTCGGGGCTTGGGTTCCCTGCCCGCTTGCGCTAAACAGGCGCCCAGCGGTCCCGTAGCTCAGCTGGATAGAGCAGCAGCCTTCTAAGCTGTTGGTCGCAGGTTCGAATCCTGCCGGGATCGCCAATAATATCAAAGGATTACCCGTTAACCGGCCGTCCCCGTCACGCTCGTTCTGCGGGCTGGCTGGGCTCTGCCTTTGCATCAATCGATACGGGGCCCGGCCGATATCTGGCGATCAGCCTGTCGAGTGAGAGCAATCCGCCGCCGTAGTGCATTAGCGCCAGCGCCATGGCTGCCCAGGGCAGGTGGAAGTTGATCAGGCCGTCAGGCACTGTCACCTGGATCACTATCGTCATTGCCAGGATTGCGACTGCGGCGTAGCGCGTGAACAGTCCCAGGACGAGCAGGATCGGCAGGACGATCTCGGCAATCCCCGTCAGATGAGCAACAATCAACGGGGCGGGGTAGGAATAGGTTTGGCCCAGGAGATGGAGCTTGAACTCCTCCTCGAAAAGATAGCGGGCACCGGCCGAAAGGTTGAGGAACCCGTCCCATTTGGTCTGTCCGGAACGCCAGAAGGGAATGGCGAGCGCAAGCCGCAGCGCGAGCAATGCGATGCAGGCGGGCATTGCTCCCACAAACGAGTCGAGACGCGTGTGCAGTGAGCGGACCGATTGCACAAAGCTCATTGCCGACCTCCCGGCGTGACGATCTCGGCAAAGGCGCCGAGCGAGACGAGACCGACAAGGGCTGATCCGAAGTCGAAGCCCGGATCCTCGGCTGCCGCCGCGGCGCGGCCAATCGTGTCTCCGCGAAACAGTGACGTGGCAAATGGCACATCGGCCAGCGGCACGATGTTGATCCGCACCTGAGAACCGGGCCGCGCGACGATCACGCTCTCCGGCCCGTGGGCGCTCAGAGCTTTGACTTTTTCCGACTGGTTGGCGGACCAGATCGAGCCCACCGGAAAGCGCGAATGCACCAGCCCGGCCGCCGGATGCAGCGACAGGCGGCAATTGAGCAAATCTTCAGGGGCGAGCGCCGACAAGGCCGCAGGTTCGAGCGCAGCGGCATCGGCAGCGTTGTAGGCGCGCGACCAGAGCACTTCGAGCCGGGCAATGTCGGGAAGGTAAGATACCGTCTGTGCGGGCGGGAATGCCGAGAGAAATTCGGGAAACGTGTCGCCATATTCGATCATCAGCGGCGAGGTCGGTTTGTTTTCGCCGACATAGACGCGGGCCGTCGCGGTAAAGAACTCCGCGCCGACCAGACGCCGGCAGACCGGAAACCGGGCTGCCAGGGCATTGACGAGCCCGACATGTACATTGTTGCGGTAAACCGCGAACCGAAGCGGATCGACATCGCCGCGAGGGGAAACGAAGCCGGGCGGGATCGGCGATTTCGGATCGACGAGCGCTGTTAGGAAAGCGCTCTGTGTAGCGGAATGGCTCATGAAGCCCTCCGCAGGCGATCAGGCGCGGCCGTGGCGGCAATGGCGGCATCGACGCGATGCGCCTCGTCCGCGAGCACTCCGAAAGACGGAACGTTGTTGTCCCATTCGACCAGCGTCGGCAGCGGGCCGGTGCGGCTCAGCGTATGCAGGTAGAGTGCGAAAACGTCCGGGCTGACGCGCGAGCCATGCGCATCGATGAGCAGCCGGTCGCCGGCGGTGTCGGTGGTTTCGTCATAGCCGGCAAGGTGAATCTCGCCCACCCGCTCGACGGGGAAACGATCGATATAGACCATCGGGTCGAGCTGCTGGTTGACCGAGGAAACCATGACATTGTTGACGTCGAGCAGCAGCCCGCAGCCGGTGCGTTCCGCAATCGCGTCGAGAAAGTCGATCTCGTCGATGGTGCTCTCGGCAAAGAGCAGATAGGTCGATGGGTTTTCGAGCAGCATGCGGCGGCCGAGCGTCTGCTGCACCTCATCGACATGCGCGACGACGCGATCGAGCGTCTCCTGCGTATAGGGCAGCGGCAGCAGGTCGTTGACATAGGCGCTGTCGTGGGTCGACCAGGCAAGATGTTCCGAAAACGACTGTGGTTTGTATTTCTCTACGAGCCCCCTGAGTCGCTTGAGATGAGCGCGATCCAGCGGATGGACGCCGCCGATCGACAATCCGACGCCGTGCAGTGACAGGGGATAGTGCTCGACGATTGCGCCGAGATAGCGGTGCGGCGGTCCCCCCTTCCCCATGTAGTTTTCCGCATGGACCTCGAAAAACCCGATGTCGGGCGTGGTTTGAAGAATTTCCGCATAGTGCTCGGCTTTCAAACCGAGGCCGGCGCGGCATGGCAGGGCGAAATCGCTCATCTTGGTCTCCCTCGTGGACGACGGAGGCCTGATTGGCCTCCGTCCCGTAGTTGAGATCAGGCGTCGGGCAGGTCGCGCTCGAGCGGTTCGAGCGATCCCATGCGACCGCCGGGGAGTTCGATGTCGAGGCAGGTGCCGGCGGGTACGGCCGACCAGGAGTTACCCTGATAATCGACCGTGGAGGTGCCGGCGCAGGTCGTGCCCGGGCCGGCAGCGCAGTCGTTCTGGCCGGCGAGCGCCACGCCGTAGCACTTCTCCGTGCCGTCATCCTGGGCCATGGCCGGTGCAGCGACCCCGCCAAGTGCAGTGGCGAGCGAAGCGGCGAGTGCAATGTTGGTCAGACGATTCATAAGTCTCTCCTCGAGTATTGCGGGAGCATCGGTGCGTCCCATGCAAGGAGTTCGCAGGAGAGGTGCGATCTGTTACACCGTGGACGAAATTTACACAGGATCGTGATCCGTCAGAGTCGTTGCCGCGGCTATCGACAGGCGGCATGTAACAAAGCGAATCCGCTCGACGAATATATAGGGAGAGGACGTGCGGCCCGAAGTCGACCAGCGGTTGTCCGAATTGATGCGCAAGGCACTTGCCGGCGATGAAGCTGCATATGGCACGTTCCTGCGCGAGATCGCGGGCGTGGTCCGCGCTGTCGCCAGGCGCCGGCTCAATTCGGGCGGCGGCATCGACCCGGAGGACATTGTGCAGGAGACGCTACTGGCCATCCATCTGAAGCGGCATACATGGCGAGCGAGTGAGAAGATCGGCCCCTGGGTCTATGCCATCACGCGCTACAAGATCGTCGATGCCTATCGGCGCCGGGGCCAGCAGGTCACGATCGATATCGATACGATTATCGATACGCTCGAGAGTGAACCACCAAAGGACGCCCCCAGCGAGCGCGAGATCACATTGGCGCTCGAAGGGCTGACGGGCGGCCAGAAGCAGGTGGTCAAATCGATTTCGGTGGACGGCAGATCGATCCGCGAAACGGCGCAGAACCTTGGAATGAAAGAAACGGCTGTGCGCGTGGCGCTGCATAGAGGCTTAAACGCCATCGCCGCGCGGTTTGGGAAACGAACATGAAAACGGACGAACTGATCAATGCCCTCGCCGCCGACGCCGGCCGCCAGAAGCGGCCGGTCGAGGTCGTGCTTGACTGGTCCACGCTCGCCGCGTGCATTGCCGCGGCGGTGATTTTCGTCCTCACCATCGGACCTCGCCCCGACATTAGCGAGGCCGCAACGACCGGGCGGTTCCTGTTCAAGTTCGTCGTCACCGCGGGCCTGGCGGCAAGCGCGTTCTGGGTGCTGCTGCGGCTGAGCCGGCCAGGTGCGCTGCGGCGCGGCGATTGGGGCTTGCTGCTCATCGCTCCCGTCCTGCTGCTCCTTGCCGTTCTTGCCGAGTTCATCAGCGTGCCGCAGGCGCAATGGGCGGCAACCGCAACCGGCCAGAACAGCCTCAACTGCCTGACCTGGATACCACTGTTCAGCATCGCGCCGCTCGCCCTGCTGCTGCCCGCGCTGCGTCACGGGGCTCCGACGCGTCCGGCCCTCGCCGGAGCGGTGACCGGGCTGCTCGCCGCCGGTATCGGCGCAACTTTCTATGCGGCAAACTGCACCGACGATTCGCCGCTCTTCGTGGTCACCTGGTATCCGATCGGCATAGCCTTCGTCGTCGGCGTTGCCAGTGTCATCGCAACGTTCATCGCGCGGTGGTAGGGACCTGACTGCGATGCACAGATGGAGAAGGCGATGCAGGCCGTCCTCTACGACCAACGCGGTGGACCCGAGGTTCTAAGACTGGCCGATATCGACGTGCCCGAGCCGCAGGTCGGCGAGGTGCTGGTCCGTCTCGTCGCGTCGTCCATCAACTCATGGGACTGGGATCTGATCACCGGCACGTGGCCTTTCGACAAACGGTCGGGGCAACTCGGTTTCGATATTTCCGGCATCGTCGAGCAGGTCGGTTCCGGCGTCACCAGGTTCAAGCCGGGCGATGCAGTCCTCGGCGACCTGGCCTTCGAGGGTGCGAAAGCCTTCGCCGAATACCTCGTGGTCAAGGAGACATACCTTGCGGCAAAGCCCGAGGGCCTGAGTTTCATCGATGCCGCAGCGCTACCGCAAGCAGGGTTGCTGGCGGCCCTGGGCCTCTCAAAAGCCCCGGAAATCAAGAGCGGCAGCCGCGTACTCATCAATGGCGCCGGTGGCGGCGTCGGCTTGCTGGCGATCCAGCTTGCCAAAATCGAGGGCGCGCACGTAACCGGCGTCGACAGTGCCATCAAGCTCGAGGCGATCCGCGCCGCCGGTGCCGACCAGGCGATCGACTACGCACAGACCGATTTCACCAGAACCGGCGAGCGATACGACCGCATTATCGACGTGGTCGCGCGTCGATCTCCGTTCGATTTCGCGCGTACGCTGGCGCCGGGCGGGCGTCTCGCGGTGATCGGCGGCGCCGCAGGTGCCCTCCTCAGCGTAGTTAGCGTCGGCAGCATGCTCGCCCTGTTGACCGGTAAGCGAATGGGGCTGGCAATCCATAAACCGAAAATGGCCGAACTCGATCGGCTGACGGTCCTTTGCACCGCCGGCAGGCTGAAGCCGGTTATCGACAGCACCTACCCCCTGGCCAAAATTCAGGAGGCATTCGCCCGCTACGCCTCGGGGGAATTCGTGGGCAAAATCGTTATCGTCATCGATCCTGATCGCGCCTGAATCCAAGGGGATAGGTCGGGCTGCCCATAATCGACACAGTTTCCTGCTCTGACTCGACATTGCGATTTCAAGGTTATCAGGCAGCGAGGAGCATGAACGTGAGCAAACAGGCGATCACAGTTGGCGTCATTCTGGCCGGAATGACCCTCGCGGGATGCAGTGCGACAGGTGCAGGACCGACACCGCCGCCGACCGCTGACTGCGGCGCCGCCGCGCTACAGGACAGGATCGGCGAGCCCGTAACCGGCGAAACCGCGGCAGATGTGCGTGTCGGGGGCGAACCCGTGCAATCACTCGGCAATGTGCGAGTGGTTGCACCGGGCGAAGTCGTCACGATGGAATTCAGTGCCGAACGGCTGACGCTCGAAACCGACGAAGCGGGCAATATGGCAGCCGCCCGCTGCGGTTGAGCGAAAGGCAAGTAGTGGCCCGGTCAGAAGGTCGGGCCGCCGCCTTCCTCTTCTTCGAACGTCACGGCGACATCGGCGTTGGCTGACAAGCGCACTTGATTGCCCTCGACCTCCGCGACCAGCCCCAACGGGATATAGTGGTGATGGCCCTCATGTGAGCCCTCGCCGCTGGCCTTTCTGGTGAGCTTGATGCGGTCACCTTCGACCCGATCCACCGTGCCGACGTGAACCCCATCAGCCCCGATCACCTCGGCATTTTCCTTGATGTCTACTGCATCGGCCATTGCCTGTCTCCATGGTTGAGACAGGAACAACGCGTCACGAAGTATATGGTGCCAATCCGCGTCAAAACGGCTCATATCTGGCAGCAGACGTCACCTGCACCGCTTCCGCGGTTTCAGGTTAAATCGCCACGGTAAAGCGACACGTGAACCGGTCCGTTTGCGAAGAGATTGGCGGCGGAAAGATCACTGTCCGAGCCGCCGATGATGGTCTCGCCATTGCCCGATGCGCTCCAGTCGAGGCGGGTGTCCTTCCACCAGTCCGCCGGTGGCGAGAGCCGCCCCGGTGTCATGGCCGAACCACAGCGCACGATCACCGCGGCGAGAAGCGTCCTTGTTTGGTAGCTCCGCTTGAAGGCGAGGACACGATCGGCTTTTGGCCCCATCACACCAACAGCATCATAGCCGGCGAGGCCGAAGAGATCGGGAAATTTGCCGCGCAGTGACAGCAAGCGCGCGATCAGCGCCTGCTTGCGTTGTGAATAGTTGCCATCTGCCGGCGTCCCGAGGGCGGCGTTGCGCGCCGAAAAGTCGACCGGACGACGATTGTCCGGATCGACAAGGCTCAAATCCTCGAACTCAGTCCCCTGATAGAGGTCGGGAACGCCCGGCACCAGACAGCGCAACGCGGACACGGCGAGACCATTGGCATGAGCGCCAGGCAGTATGCGGGAGAGAAAGTCCTTGAGATCGGCGATGAAGACCTGGCCACGGGCGTCAAGCATGTGGTCGATCAGCGCGCGTGCCTGCTTCTCATAGTCGGCGTTGGGCTGCGTCCATGACGAATGCAGCTTTGCCTCGCGCAAGGCCTTTTCCTGCCACAGCCCGATCCGGCCGGCGAAGTCGGCAAGATCGGCGTTGTCTCCCGGGAAGGCGCCGAGCATCATCTGCAACAGCCGGTAAAGATCATCCGGCGCGATGCCTTGAGCCGCCTGGCCCAGCAATTCGCGCCAGCGCCCTGCCCGTTCGATCCATTCATGGGGAATCTCGCTCAGCACGGCGAGCCGGCCGCGCACGTCCTCGCCGCGCTTGTGGTCGTGGGTCGCGGTCGCAAGCATCGCGCGCGGAAAGCGCTCGGCACGCTGCTTCATTCGCGCATGGAATTCGTCGCCGGAGAGGGAGAACCGGGCGAGGTCGAACCCCACATCGTTACGCGACAGCAACCGCCCATAGCGATAGAACGCCGTGTCCTCCACAGCCTTGGCGGCAATGGGTGCGCTAAGTTGCTGGAAGCGACGCACCGCTTCGCCGCGCTTGGGGGCTTGCCCCGGTCCTTGTCCGGCAAGCCATTCGAGCACGGCATCGATCACCTCGCCCTCCCCCGGAGCGGCCAGGGCGAGAGCGCGCTCGCGCGCTCGTCTACGCACTTGCGCATCGGAGGGCGGCGCAGTTTCTGCGGTGGCGTAGGTCCGATAGACGGGAAACACCCAGAGCAGGCATTGCAGAGCACGGCGCAGCATGGCGCGCGTATAATGCCGGGTTTGAGCCCCCGATGCCGCCAGTTCGGCAAAAGCCTCGACGCAGCCGCTCAGTTGGCCCTCGAACTCCCAGGCCAGCATCTGCCGCCGCGCTTCCAGCTCTTCCGCTTCAAACGCGGCCGGGCGTCCGCTCAACGCCGTCCAGGACGCGTCGAGTGCGGCCTCTCCCGCCGGCTCGTGCAGCACGGCCGAGGCCTCATCCATGAAGTCGTAACCCGTCGTGCCATCGACGCCCCAATCCGAGGACAGGCGCTCGCCAGCGCCCAGGATTTTCTCGACGACGATATAGGGCGGCTCATCCCCTGATCCCGCTGGCCGCTGATGCCGCAATCCCTCCAGTCGGTCACGCAGCTTGCGGCAGTAGGCGGCGGGGTCGGTCAGGCCGTCGACATGGTCCACGCGCACACCATCGATCAGCCCTTCGGCGTAGAGGCGGAAATAAAGTGCGTGCACCGCCTCGAACACGGCGTCGTCCTCGACACGCAGTCCGGCGAGTTCGGTGATGGTGAAAAAACGCCGCCAGTTCAGCTCGTCATTGGCCGTCCGCCACCACGCCAGCTGATAGTGCTGACGTTGCAGCAGTGCCGCGATGGCCTGCCGCCCGGCGTTCGCACCAGGATCGAAATGAGCGATGGTGTTTGCCACCAGTGCCCGGTCCACGGCGCGCAGGGGCAGAAGATGACTGTCGTGGACCACCACCATAGGGCCATCTTCGCCGGCTGCAATCCTGATAGCGCCGTGCTCGAGAGCCTGATCGAGAGGCTCCCCCAGCAGCGGCAGCAACAGCTTTCGCCGCCAATCGATATCGAAGAAACTTGCGTAAGGACTTGCCTGCCCCTGCGCCAGCACGTCCTGCCACCACCTGTTGCCGGAGCCGGCAATCCCCATGTGATTGGGCACGATATCGACGATCAGGCCCATATTGCGCTCACGCAGCGCCGCAACCAGCGAGCGCAACCCCTCCTCGCCTCCCAGTTCAGGGTTGACCCGCGTGTGGTCGATTACGTCATAGCCGTGCTTGGAGCCGGGTTGGGCAGTCGAAATGGGAGAGGCATAGACATGACTGATCCCCAGGCGATCGAGATAGTCGAGGATCGCCAGGGCATCGGCGAAGGTGAAGCCGGCATGGAACTGCAAACGATAGGTCGCGCGCACCTTCATGCCTCTTTCTCCCGCAGCCAGACGCTACATGAATGCGCCGCGCCTGGCGTTCGAAAGCAATAGAGCGGTTCGTCGGGGGCGGCCGGCACCGGTTCGTAGCCGAGATTGAGCAATATGCTGAGCTCGGCGCCCCCATCCAGCCGCCAGCGCGCCAGCACCGCTTTGTCTGCTACTACATCGGCCGAAATCGCCCGAGCCCCTTTTAGCCGTGGCGCTATCCGGGTGTTTCTGATCGCGAGCAGGTCCTTGTAGAACGCCGTCCATTGCGCGGCATCCGGACCCGGAACGATCCTTGAGTGCTCGAATGTCTCGACCGCATTCGGGTCGGGGATGGCCTCGCGCGCGCCCGCATTCTCGAACGCAGGAAACCCGGCGAACTCCTTTCTGCGGCCCTCTCTGACAGCCTGCGCAAGGGCATCATGAAAATCGGTGAAATAGAGGAATGGCGATCGCGCCCCGACCTCATCGCCCATGAACACCAGCGGAATTTGCGGCGAAAGCAGCAGCAATACGGTTGCCGCCTGCAGCTCATCGCGGCTGGTCAGCAGGGTCAGTCGTTCACCGAGCGCCCGATTGCCGATCTGGTCGTGATTCTGGAGGAACGAAACGAAAGCGGTGGGTGGCAGATGGCCGCTGGTCCTGCCGCGGGGCGTATCGGTGCGCGGCGAGGCTTCGCCCTGATAAACGAACCCCTCCCTGAGGCAGCGCGCCAGTTTCTGCATCGGCTCCTCGGCAAAGTCCTCGTAATAGGCGCCGGTTTCGCCGGTCAGCAGCACATGCAGCGTGTTGTGAAAGTCGTCGTTCCACTGCGCGGTGTACCCCGCCGCCATCGGATCGGGGTCGTTATGTTCGTTTTCGAGTATCAGGTGCACATGGCGTTCGCTGCCGACCCGTTCGCGCACCTCGGCACCCATCGCTTCGAGAAAACCCGCATCGTCGATGGCGTGCACGGCGTCCAGCCGCAGACCGTCAAGGCGATACTCATCGAGCCACATCAGCGCGTTTTCGATGAAGAAGCGTCGCACCGGCTCGCGGTCGAATGCGATCGCAGCACCCCATGGCGTATGCCGCTCGGGATGGAAGAAGTCGGGAGCGTAGGTACCGATATAGTTCCCTTCCGGCCCGAAATGGTTATAGACCACATCGAGAAACACCATCAGCCTGCGTTCATGGGCGGCGTCGATGAGTGATTTGAGGTCATTGGGTGTGCCATAGGCCTTGGCGGGCGCAAAGGGGAGCACGCCGTCATAGCCCCAGGAGCGCATCCCGGGGAATTCGGCAACGGGCATCAGCTCGATGGCGGCCACCCCAAGGTCCGCCAGCCGGTCGAGTTCGCCCTTTATGCCGGCGAAACCGCCGAGAAGCCCCGCATGCAGTTCATAGACAACCGCTTCGTTCCAGGGCCGTCCGCGCCAGCCCGTCGCCTGCCACTCATAATCATCGGGGTCGATCAACAGGCTTGCGCCGTGCACATCCTCTGCCTGCGCACGGGCCGCCGGGTCCGGGACGGCTATGTCGGGAGTGACCCAGAACCGATAACGCTCTCCGGCCCTCGCGGCGCACTCGGCTGCAAACCAGCCGTCATCCAGCCTGTCCATATCGACCGGCTCGCGTCCGAGAATTTCGAGCGCCACCGAGGAGAGGGCCGGCGCCCACAGGCGGAATCTGTAGCGATCCTGCGCAATTTTCACCGCCCCCCAACTCGTCATCGGCTTCCCCCGCCCTCAGCCGCCTGCCGCTAGAGATCCGTACCCTCGCGGGCGCGCCTGAGCGCGGGATGCGGCGAGCCCTCCAGCAATACGCGCGGCCCCACCTCAGCAAAGGCACTGTCGTAGATGCGTTGCACCGAATAGAGCTTGGGGTCTCTGAAGGCGCTGGCGATCAGCTTGGTCGTCGCCTTCAGATCGGTAATGCCGGAAGCGATCGCCTCGGCTTCGGACGCCACGACCCGCGCATCGCCACTCGAGCGCGCCCGCACCACGACATCGCCCTGGTTGGTCGCATGGTCCCAGTTCTGGTCGTCCGGCCGCGCGATGGGGCGAAGGCGGTAAATGCCCATTGTGTTCATTCCCGTACGGCGTTGATCGTTCTTTGAAGCTCCCGTCGCAACGCTCCGCCGCCACGCCGGTTCCGTGGACGCGATCTGTCAGCACTTATGCTGAACCAACCAGGCGCAGCTAATTTTCACGGATTGAGGTTCAGCCCACGCGCGGTCCGCTACTGCGCCGCCTGCGCAATGCGCGGGTGCTCGACCGTGTCGCCGGGCTCGATTCCGATTTCCTGCGACCGGCCACCGGGGATTTCCAACACGAACTGCACCGGCGCCTCGGAGGGAATCCCCGTCGGATCATGCGGCCTTGCATTGACATGGACTGTTTCCACCACGCCCTGTGCGTTGATGAAGATCATGTCCAGCGGGATGAAAGTGTTCATCATCCAGAAGGAGACCTCGCGCTCCTCCTTGAAATCGAACAGCATGCCGGCATCATCGGCCAGTTCCTGTCGATACATCAGCCCGCGCGCACGCGTCTCGGGCGTATCGACGACCTCGACATTGAAGGTATGCGAGCCCGTCGCGGTGTTGATCACCAACTGGTTCTCGTCACTGCACGCGGCCAGTGTCAGGCCGGCAAACATGGCGACGGCCACCGGAACCGCGCGCGCCAGTCTGGCGAGGGCAAGCGGCATCTGAGGCGCAGAGATATATCGGGTCTGGTTCACGAGATGGAGCCTTAATGGGAAGACGAGCCTTAGTGGGAAGACGGCGCATCGCCCCAGCCGTCGGGGCGGATTTCGGCTACCATGAGGCCCTTGGGCCCCTGGCCATATCGCACCAGCACATACTGGCCCGGGCGCAGTTCGGTTATGCCGAAGCGCCGCAGGGTCTCCATATGCACGAAGACGTCAGGCGAGCCCTCGCCCTCCGAGAGAAACCCGAAACCGCGGATCCGGTTGAACCACTTCACCTGCAGCCGCACCATGCCCGACGTGGGCTCGACGGTCACATGGGTGCGCGGCGCCGGCATCTGTGCCGGATGGCGCGCCGTCGACTCGTCCATGGAAAGAATACGGAATGCCTGCAGTCCGCCCGGGCGGCTCAAGGCCTCGACGACGATCCGCGCGCCTTCATGGGCCGTCTGATACCCATCGCGGCGCAGGCACGTCACATGCAGCAGCACGTCGGGCATGCCGTTGTCCGGCACGATGAAGCCAAAGCCCTTGCCGGCGTCGAACCATTTGATGAAACCCGAGATCTCGATTGTATCGAGGGCCTGATCGTGCCCAAGCATCGTATCACCGCGACGCTGGCTTTGCTCCCCGGAGACGATAGTCGGTTCGCCGTTCTCGTCCGTATCTCTGCCCCCCATCGTCCCCAACGCCTTTTCACACACCCGCGACCGCGGGATACGCCACCAACAAATACAGGGTCACTTTGTCCGATTCAGAGGCAAAAGTTAAGCAGGTGTTTATAATTTGTTTGGCCAACGCAACCACTGCGACTTGGTTGCCGCACTCACGCAGCGTTGCTACACCTGCCCGATCCCAACCCTTTTACCCACTAAGGAACCCGCCGATGCAGTATCTGCATACCATGGTGCGCGTCACCGATATCGATGAGAGCATTCGCTTCTATTGCGAGGGGCTTGGCCTGGAAGAAGTGCGCCGCACAGACAACGAGAAAGGCCGCTACACCCTCGTCTTCCTGCGCGCGCCGGGCGACAGCGGTGGGGAAGTGGAACTCACCTATAACTGGGATCCGCAGGAGTACACGGGCGGGCGCAATTTCGGCCATTTGGCCTATCGGGTCGATGATATCTACGCCCTTTGCCAGCACCTTTCCGACATGGGCGTCACCATAAACCGTCCGCCGCGCGACGGTCACATGGCGTTCGTGCGCTCGCCCGACGGTATTTCCATCGAGCTGTTGCAGGCGGGCGAAGCCAAGCCCCCGCAGGAGCCTTGGGCCTCGATGCCGAACACCGGCAGCTGGTAAGCCTTTCTGATTATTTACGTTTCGCTAACCAACGCGCTTAGCGCCCGGTTAGCGAAACCTGTCATATTTTAGCGTTCTCGACAGACTGACCGGCTTTGTTGCCTCGGCGCAACAGTTCGGGCACTGGGAAGAACGCCCATGAAGACCCTTCTCTCCGCGCTCGCTTGCGCACTTCTCCTGTGCGGTTGTGTGCCGCTTGCAATCTTCGCCAATGGCAGTGGTTCCGGCTATCGCGGGTTGAAATCGGATTGGGGGACCTATGTTTCCCATGACAACGTCAATGCCCTCTGTCTCAGCCCCAAGCTGCGGCTGGCGATCTGGGATTTCGAAGGCCGGTTCGGCCGCAAGGTGGTGATGAACTCCGGCTATCGCGACGTGCACTATAACGGGACGGTCGGGGGAGCCGACAATTCCTACCACACCAAATGCATGGCAGCGGATTTCTACATTCCCGGTGTGCCCAAGCAGGAACTCATCGCCTTTGCCATGAGCAATGGCTATGTGGGCGGGCTTGGCTGCTATCCCGGGCGCAATTTCATCCATGTCGACGTGCGCGATCGACCCCGCGGCTGGAAGCGCCCGGTGACGTTCAGCGGTTGCTGAAAATTCTCCACAGGGTGCGGGCAAATGGGGTTGCGCTGCCAGGGCAACCTCACTATACGAACCCAGCGCTCAGGCGCCCTTCGTCTATCGGTCAGGACGCCACCCTTTCACGGTGGAGAGAGGGGTTCGATTCCCCTAGGGCGTACCATGCTCTTGCAGCGATGGGTGCGAGTACTATATAGACCGTGCTTGGCTTCAAGCGCCCATCGTCTAGCGGTCAGGACACCGCCCTCTCACGGCGGGAACAGGGGTTCGATTCCCCTTGGGCGTGCCAGCACCTCAGCACCCGGCTTCGTCGCGATAGCGACCGCGTATCTCGCCCCGGCTGCATCCAACCCCCAGTCTCTACCGATTTCAGGCACGCGCCTCTATCACCGGATAAGCCCGGTCCGTCACTGCTCGACATTGCCGAAGTTTAATGCCGTTGCGCCGGTATCATGCAGGAGGACCGTCGGGAACGTGCAGGCACCGGGGTTGATGCTGGGATTTGCTCCTTCCACGATCGAGGCGTCCGTCTTGTCATGACGGTTTGGCAAGGGCACGAGGACGAGCTGGATCGCTGTTGATGGAGGAAACATAATATGACTTGCAAATTTACAGCCGCCCTTGCCGGGGTGCTGCTGGCGACCACGGCCGTTGGCGCCTTTGCACAGGACAGCGCCACAACTGGCGGGGAGGCAGGGCCGATCCACCTGCGGGACATGGGCAATTTCTATGTCGGCGCGGAGGTCTCCGAGCCGGACGCCGAGGGCAACCTGTTCGTCACCAATCAGATGCATGTCGAGTACTATCTGCCCGAAGAGGCGCAGTACGACGTTCCGCTCGTACTGGTGCATGGCGGCGGCGGCCAGGCTTCCGACTGGTACTTCACGCCCGATGGCCGCGATGGCTGGCGCGATTACTTCCTTAATGCAGGTTTCAACCTCTACATCGTCGACCGTCCCGGATATGGCCGCTCTCCGGCGTCTCCGACCTATGGCGAGGGTAAGTTGAACCCCGTTCCCAGCGGCATCATTGCTCGTCTTGCCGCTTCCGATAACTTCCCGGGCGGCGAAGTGACCCCCGATAGCGAGGGCGTGATCAACTGGATCGCAAGCTCCTCGACCACGCCCTATGCCGGCAACGAAGTGGCGGCCGAAGACATTTCCGAGTTGCTCGACCGGATCGGCCCCGCCATCCTGGTTCTGCATTCCGCCGGTGGCGTCAGCGGTTTCTGGGCCGCCGACCAGAACCCGGAAAATGTGGTTGGCATCATTGCCATCGAAGCTTCGGGCTCGGACGCCCTCAGCATTGCCCAGGGCCTGACCTTTGATCCGCCGCTTGCCGAGGGTTTCGAGCCGGTCGAAGGCGAGGACGGTTGCATGCTGCAGCCCACCGACTCGGTCAGCACCCTGACCAACTATGCCGACATTCCCGTCGTCCTGGTGGGCACCCCCAAGAGCTTCCTGGCTGCAAATCAGCCTTGCCAGCTCGCTGCGCTGCAGCAGGCCGGAGTTAATGCCAGCCTTCTCAACATGGCCGATCTGGGCGCCCCGGGTACGGGCCACTTCCTGATGGCCGAAACCAACAATGCCGACTCGGCCAAGGCGATCATCGATATCGCTGCCGATCTGATCGACGGCGCATCCGCCGAGTAACTACCGCTCAAAATCAGGCGGCGCGCCGGGTAACCCTGGCGCGCCGTTTGCTTTTTATACCCGGCAGCCACCTGGGCAAAAAAATAGCCCGGCTAGGCCGGGCCAGGAGTTCGAAGCGTCAACTAGTCGGTGCGATGCAAATCATCAGCACCTCAACCTGCTCCCTTGTGGATTGCGCACCAATAGCTCCAACGGTCACCAGAGCGGCAGATTGCGCACCCATGATAGCAGGCGTACGGCTCCTGCGCGCGTGGCTCGCATTCACATTTCGCTAAAATTCGATCCTATCCGTTTGCCTTCCAGTGGCAGCGGCGCTGTTAGCTTGATCATGGTTATGCCGGGGGCGCACACTGACACTTTGAACAAGGTACCGCATCACGTGCCAAACACGCCGACTTCCAGGCTAAAACCAATGATGACAGCGTCACAAGCACCCGACCCCGAGGTTATCCTCGAAGTTTGCAGCAGGATCGAGCAGGCCCTGCTCGTGATCCCCGGGAACGACTCGCAGGCGATTGCGACCCGGCTGCAGATCGAGGAGGCGATCGAGACCGCCTACGAGATCGCCTACACGAGGCAGCAGCACACCTGCACCATCCTGCCCTGGCCCCATAAACTCTCCAGACAACGCTGATTGTTGTAGCTGGCTGAAGTCAGCCAAGTGGCCTATTCTGTTCCTCGCCGATTGCCTTACTTAAAGGCGGTCCGGCTTGCGGAGGGAAGTCAAATGCCACGGTTGGCTGAACTGTTTTTCAAGACTGCAATTATGTTCCTTATTATAGGCCTCGCCATCGGTTTGCAGATGGCGATCTCGGCGAACCACAATGTCGTGGGAGCTCACGCCCACATCAACCTGTTGGGTTGGGTCACGAGCGCGATCTTTGGTGGTTATTATGCTCTCAATCCGGCCAAGGCGGAGAAACGCACCGCAATGGCTCACTACTGGGTTTATACGGTAGGCGTCGTCATCTTGACGGCCTCGCTCTACGGTCTGCTCCTCGGTAACACCGTCCTGGAGACAGGGGTCGCCGTCGGAGCGCTGATCGTATTCGCCGGCGTCCTGATCTTTGCCTGGGTCATTTTTGCACCGGCGACCAGCCGGTCGACGCTGACCCCCGGCGCAGCTGTCGGCTGAAAGCACGATCGAGAGTGGCCAATGGCCACTCTCCCTAATCGACGCTCAGGACATATCGGGCCGTGAAATCACCTTCCCACCACATGGGAAAGTTGGTGCCCCATTTGTTGTTATGGACATTGAAGCGCAGCCCCCTCGAAAGGTCGGGAGGCTCCGGGCAGAACGGCATGAATGGCGATCCGGCCGGCGCCACGAGCGGCGTGTCGAGGGGCTCCAGTGTCAGCTCGCCTGAGCGCACCGCGCTCACCGCCTGCAACTGTCCGCCCCCGCGCCGCGCTATGCGCTCACCCGGTTGCCACAGTCCCATCTTGCGGTAGAGCCACCCGGCGGTATGGGCGGGCGTAAACGAGACGAAGCCCGCTTCCGGCATACGGTTGGCGGGTTTGTTGCGCAGTGTTACGGCGAGTTCGAGCCGGTTGCCGTCCAGCGCCCCTGCCCTCATCTCTACGCGCTCGGGAGCACCCAGTTCGCGATGCGCGTCCTGCGGCAATGCCATCACGACGCAAGGGGTGCCATTGCTCGCCCCAATACCGATGAGCTTTGGTGCAAAGCTCTGGGTTCGCGCGGTGCGGGCGGTGTCGAGGCCGGGCCTGTCATGGTCGAGGATCGCCCATTCCTCGCGGTGCTGGAGATAGGTATCGAGGTGGCGCTGCAGTTCGCCGCTGTCGTAGCTCTCATACCTGAAGCCGAACAGATGGCCGTCGCGCCCACCAATCACCCTACCCTGCGGTGTCGTGATCTCGGCAATGTCGCCTGTGTCGGTGTCGAGCCGCAGCCGCCATTCGCCGGTGACGATCTCGCCGGGCCCGTTCTCCACCTTTCCGTCACTCGTTGGCGGCGGCAACAGCTCTTCCAGCGCGCGTTCCGCCCGTTCGCGGTCCTCGTCCGCCAGGGCTTCCACGGCCTTGTCGAGATAGCCGCGCTGCTCGGCCCAGGAGGCCTCGGTATAGGCGAACTTGTAATCGCTCTTGCGCCTCGCTTCGAAGTCCGGGCGATCCCACGCGGTCTCGTCGCGCAGATAGGTTTTGATGTCGACGCCCCAGGTATGCTCGGCGACCATGGTGAGGCCACGCCCGAACGCGCGGCGCTGCGGTGTCTGCCCTTCGCTATCGAACGCGTCGTACAGCCGCTGCAGTGCGTTGAACCGTGCGAGCTTGATCGGATCGCTACCTGCGCCATGTATCCAGCTGTCGCCGATCTCGACCTCGACAACCGGAAAATCCTCCCGGCGCGCCCACATGGCGGCGCCGAACGCATCGAGGGTCGACGCCTTCACCATCGCATCGGGATGGGCATGCGCCATCGTCCTTTGCACCTCGACTGTCTGCCCGACGCTTTGCGGGCCGATATTGTCCGAGGTATGCGCGAAGCTGATGCCCACTTCCGAGCCCGGCGGAAACTGCGTCTTGCCGTAGGAGTTCTGGTACATGACCACGACCTCCTCGCCGCCGGGCGCGCGCCAGCGGAAGATATCGGGCACGTCGGGCACCGGGCTCGCAGTATTCACCCCCAGATGCAGGAAGCGCACGCCCGCTTGCGCCAGCAGCGGCACCATGGCGAGCGTATGCCCCGGCACATCCGTCATCTTGGCGGCAATCGTCTGCACCCCGAAACGCCTGTCGAGTTCCTGGCTGATCGAGAGCCCCGCCCGGAACAGCGCCGGCGACATCAGCTCCGTATGCGTCGTGAACGGCAGCGCATGCCAGCGGATCAGCCCGCGCTTGATCGCCCGCTCCAGCCTTGCGACTTTCGCCGGCTCCTGCGTCTCGAGATGATCCCAGATCAGCCACGCCCCCGTCGTCCAGATGAACTTTGGCTCCTCCGGATCCTCGGCGTAGAAGTGCTCCCCGGTCGCCAGCGCCTGCGGGATGAACTGCTGATGATACTGCCCGCGCACCTCCTCGGCATGACCGGTGAAACCGATATCGAGATGCGTCTTGAAGATCAGGTGGATGGTTCTGCTCACGCCGCACCCCCGCCCACCGTTGCGCGAACGATCAGGCGCGTCTGCAATGTCTCCTCGAGCGGCGGCGCCTCCGGGTCCTTGAGCCGGCGCAGGATAAGGCGCACCAATGCACGCACCCGCTGGTCGAGATCGACCTTCACCGTCGTCAGGTTGTAGCTCTTCCAATGTGCCTGCGCGATGTCGTCGAACCCGACCACCATCACATCCTCGGGCACGCGCAGCTTCAGATCATGCCGCAGCGCATCAATGGCGCCGAACGCCCCCACATCGTTGGCCGCAAAGATCGCGTCGGCCCCCTCACCCATCGCGAATAGATCGAGCGTCGCCGCATAGGCGGTGTCATAGGTGAAATCTCCCACCACCACGACCGGCTCCGGCAGCCCGCGCTCGCGCAGGATTCGCCGCAGCATCTCCTCGCGCGAAACATTGGCCAGAGACCGCGGCACCCCGGCAAGATAGGCAATCCGGCGCGCGCCATAACCCTGCATCATGGCGACCGCCTGCTCCATCCCGGGCCGCGCCATCACGTTCAGCCTGTCGAACAGCACCCCGTCCGTGAGCCGCACCCCATCCGCCGCGTCCTGCGGATAATTGACATAGATCGGCACCGCCCGATCGAGCACGCGCGCCAATATGTGCGGGCGCACATTCTCGGTATAGGCAATCACCGAATCGGGGTTGAAGCCCTTCATATAGGTCAGCAGCGTCTCGTCCATGCTGTAGTCGGTGCGCGTCTTGAACAGCAGCGTGGCAAAACCCTCGCCCTGCAACGCGCTCGTCAGCGCATCGATCTCCTGGCTTTCCCAGGGCGAGCACACATCGGGCACGATCACGCCCACAAGGTTGGATCGACGCGTCACCAGGGCGCGCGCTGCGCGATCGGGTGTATAGTTGAGTTCGCGCGCCACTTTCAGGATCAGCTCGCGCTTTTCAGGCTTGAGCGAAGCATGCGGGTTGAAGGCACGCGATACGGCGACCCGCGAAACATTGGCCGCGCGCGCCACCATCTCGGCCGTGGCGCGTCTTCTTGGCAGCTCTTTCTCGCTCGAAACGGGATTGGTCATGGCCGCGGGAGAATTGATAGCGTGTTCAATAATTAACAGACCTTACCTGAACCGTCGACCACGATATGACAGAGTCGCGACTGGCCATCGTCAGAATTCCGCTGGTTTCATGACATTTTCATGACCCCCGCTATCGCCCATACAAGTGATTGACTTATGCACACGTGTTCACTCTACTGTCATGTGGCCGGCGTAGGAGGCGCCTGTCGCTGCGGTGGGTCTTTACCCTCCGTGAAAATCCTTGGGAGAGGGAACCTGACATGAAATCCGCACTGTCCATGGGCCTTGCCGCGCTGACGGCCAGCCTGATGTCGAGCAGCGCCATGGCTGCTGATCTGCGCATTCTGACCGCCGTCGTTGGCGGCAAGGACGCGGCCGAGCAAGAGCTGTTCGTCCAGGAGCTAGAAGAGCATCTCGGCCTTGATATCGAGATGATCAAGCCCGCGTCCGACTACAACAATGTGCTGTTCACCTCGCTCGCCGGCGGCGAGCGCTACGACCTCATCTACGGCGACTCCAAGATGCTGCCCGGCCTTGTCGAACAGGGCGCCGTCATGGACGTCACCGACCTGGTTGCCGCATCGTCCGTGCTTTCCGACGAGACGGTGATCCCGGCCGGCGAATGGGCGCTGTTCGATATCGACGGGCGCAAATGGGCGGTTCCCAACAAGTTCGAAGGCGGCACCCTGCCCACCATCCGCCAGGACTGGCTCGAGGAAGCCGGCATGGAAACGCCGGTCACCCTCGATGACTGGACCGAGTTCTTCCGCTGGGCCAAGCAGGAGAAAGGCGCTTACGGTCTTTCGACGTCCAAGCTCTATGACATTCAGGGCTTCATGTCCGCCGCCGGCGTCAAGGCCGGCTACGTCATGGTCGATGGCAAGCGCACTATTCCCTATGCGAGCGACGCCGCGGCCGAAATCTATGACTGGTTCGGCATGCTGTCCAAGGAAGGTCTGCTCGATCCGAACTTCACCACCAACGGTTCGGGCGAGTTCCGCAATCTCTTCATGACCGACCGCGTTGCCGCCGTGACCTATTGGGATGCCTGGGTCGGCCTCTTCAACAACATCATGGCAACCGACAATCCCGACAGCACCTTCGAGGCCAAGGGCGTTGCCGGCGTTCCCGGACCTGATGGGGAAATCATCCTGCGCCGCGGCGATGCTTCGCTCTGGATGATTCCGGCCAACGCCGAGCACCCCGAGAACGCCATCAAGTTCCTCGAGTTCTGGCACTCCGAGCCCGGCTACATCATGGGCACCCTCGGCATCAAGGACGTCGACTACACCGTCACCGCCGATGGCAAGTACGAGTTGACAGAGCAGGGCCAGGCGCACGGCATGGATCATGGCTCTCCGCGCGTTGCCTCGACCACCTGGGAAAACCCGTTCCCGCCGCTGCCGGGCGTCAAGGAGGCAGAGGCCATCGCTCTGGAGCACGGCACCATGGAATACCTGCCCGCCGACTGGACCGAGGCTCAGCCGATCGTCGAGAAGCACGCCTTCCAGGCAATGCTTGGCGAGATCTCGGGCGCTGAGGCCGTCGCCAACATGCATGCCGAATTGCTCGCTGCTGGTCTCATTGACGAATAGCGCTTCCTGGCGGGGCCGTTCTGCCGCAGGTTTGCGGCTGCGCGGCCCCGTTTCTCGCGACCGGGTGGAGAAGGCGGGGCATGCTCGAACGCATTCGGCGACATTGGGTACTCTACGTCCTGATTGCGCCTATCCTCATCTATTTCTGCGCTTTCCTGTTCTACCCGATGGCGCAGGGCATCTACCTGTCTTTCCAGAAGGCAGGCCTGCTCGGCCCTGTCGGCTTCATCGGGCTCGAGAACTACGCCAAGGTCTTCTCGACGCCGATGGTCTGGCAGGCGATCTGGAACACGCTGATCCTTGCCGCAGGCATCACCATACTTGGCGTTATCCTGCCGATCATCCCCGCCATTGCCCTGGTTCAGGTGGTCCCCGATTGGCTGAAGCGCAGCCTGCAGACGATCATCTACACGCCCTATCTCTTCTCCTTCGTCATCATCATCGGCATCTGGCTCAACACGCTCTCGCCGATCGGCCTCGTCAATACCGTACTCCTCGAAACCGGACTGATCTCGCAGCCGATCACCTTCTTCTCGGACCCGTTCTGGGCGCGTCCCATGGTTATCGGGCTCACGGTCTGGAAGGATATGGGTTTTCACGCCCTCATTTACCTTGCTGCCCTGCTCTCGCTCAGCCCGGACATTCTCGAGGCGGCCGATATCGACGGCGCCAACGACTTCAAGAAAATCCGCGACATCATCCTCCCGCACCTGATGCCGATGATCAAAGTCGTGTTCCTCATCACCCTGCTGGGGTCGCTGCGCACGTTCGACTCGGCCTTCCTGATGCTCAATGGGCGCACCGCCGACCAGATCCGCACCCTGGCGATCTTCACCTATGAACGCGGCATTCTCAATTTCGATCTCGGCGTAGCAAGCGCCGCCGGTGTGGTGCTGCTCGCCGTTTCCCTGCTGATCGCCGGGCTGGCGCGCCTGTTCCTGCGCAACGAGGAAGACGAGGTGCGCAATGCTTAAGGGCCGCGCTGTCAACGTCATTTCCTATATTGTCCTGTTCGCGCTTGCGGCGATGATGATCGTGCCGCTCTGGTCGGTGCTGGCCACGAGCTTCTCGACCAAGTTCGGCTCGCTGCAGCCGGGCGTGATCCTCTGGCCGTCGACCTTCTCGCTCGAAGGCTATGACACGCTCCTGCGCCGGCTGGATTTCCTGCTGCCCTTTGCCAACACCATGTATGTCACGATGTTGGGCACAGGGCTTCACGTGCTGCTGTCGGCGGTTGCAGGCTATGTGCTTATTCAGGAGGACTTGCCCGGCAAGAAGATCATTGCCGGCATCATCCTGTTGACGCTCACCATTCCCACCCAGGTCATCCTGGTGCCGCTCTTTGTCGTGTTCAAGCAGTTCGGCCTGCTCAACACCCTGTTCTCGCTCATCGTTTCCGAACTGGTCTCGGCCTTTTCGATCCTTTTGATGAAGACCTATTTCGAGCAGGTGCCCAAATCGATGATCGAATCCGCGCGCATGGATGGCGCCGGGCATTTTAAGCTCCTCATGGACTTCTATTTGCCGCTTGCGCTGCCCGGCTTCGCCACCGTCGCCGCCTTCCAGATCGTCCATAAATACAATCTCTTCATCGAGCCGCTGATTTTCATCAACGACCCGCAAAAGATCACGCTGCAGATCGCGTTGCAGTCGGTGATCCTGGGCGAAAGCTCGACTTCCACCAATGATTTCATTGCGCCCAACGTCACAATGGCGGCCATCGTCCTCGCCCTGGTGCCGCTGCTGATCTTCTATCCGCTGATGCAGAAATACCTGATCAGCGGCTTGACCGTCGGGGGTGTGAAGGAATGAACGCCCACACGAGTCCCAATATGGAACTGACCGTTCACGTCACCCCCGCCCATCAGGCGGCCAATCCATACTACTACATTCCCTTCGAGGTCCCTGCCGGCACCTCGCGCATCGATGTCACCCTCGACTATCCAAAAGCGCAGGACTGCGTCATCGATCTGGGCGCACTCGATCCGCGCATCACCGACTATCCCTCACCGGAAGGCTTCCGCGGCTGGAGCGGGGGCGCGCGCGACCGCTTTTTCATTGCAACGGATGACGCGACGCCGGGCTACATCCACGGTGAAATCCAGCCCGGCCGCTGGCAGGTCATTCTCGGCCTTTACAAGGTTCCGCCTCAGGGGGCCGATGTCACCGTGACCGTCGCGCTCGATAGAGCGCCCCGCCCGCTCGCCGCGCAGCCGGTCCGCACCGCGCCGGTGCGCAAGGGTGCGGGCTGGTATCGCGGTGACCTGCACTGCCACACCTACCATTCCGACGCCAAAGGCTCGCCCGAGCTGTTGCATGCCGCCGCCAAACAGGCCGGGCTCGATTTCCTGGCGGTGGCGGATCACAACACCATCACCCAACGGCGCTATTTCCATCCCCAGTCCTCGCCCGATCTGGTGTTCGTGCGCGCTATGGAAGTCACCACCGCCGTCGGGCACGCCAATGTCTTCGGCGTCGATGACTGGATCGACTTCCGCATGACGCGCCCCTCCGACTCCCACACCCTGGCGCGGCTGGTGCACGAAAAGGGCGGGTTGCTTTCGATCAACCACGACAAGCCCGTCATCCCGTGGGACTACGAGTTCCCGGATGCAGATTGCCAGGAGGTCTGGCAGTCCAACTGGCTCGCCTGGAACTGGATTGCGCTGGAGCGCTATCAGAGCCGCCTGGCCTCGGGCCTGCGTCTCTCGGCCATTGGCGGGTCCGATTTCCACCAGCCCGACCGGCTGATGCCGGAGGGCCCGTTCGTTCTCGCCCGTCCGACAACCGTCCTCTGGCTCGACGAACTGTCCGAAGATGCGGTTCTGGCTGCAATGAAATCCGGGCGCGGTTATGTCACCGAGTGCCCCGCCGGTCCGCATCTGGGCGTCACTGCGCAAGGCTGTCCCATGGGCTCCATCCTGCCCAAGGGCCGGATCGAGGCAAGAGTCGAGGTTCACGGCGCTCCTGGCGATCTGCTGGTCTGGATCGACGCCGGCGGCATCGTAGGCGAGCAAACCATCAATGCCGAATTCTGGACCGGCACCTGGTCGGGCTCACCAAGATTGTTCCTGCGCGCCGAGATCATCGCCACAGCAAGCCGTGAGCGGTTGATTGCCGAATTCCGCAATGCGCTCGAAGACAAGTCCGTGTCCTGGCAGGTCGACCTCGAAGGTCAGAAGCTGCGCCGTGCCCTTTCCAATCCCATCTATATTGACGGCTGATCATGTTTATTGCCAACGCGCCCTGCTCCTGGGGCATTTATTTTCCAACCAGCAATGGTTACACGCCTGATCAGTATCTGGATCAGGTCGCCGCAGCAGGGTTTTCCGGCACGGAACTGGGGCCTTTCGGCTTCCTGCCAAAGGATGCTGCCTCGCTCGATCGCGCCCTTTCGGCCCGCAATCTCAAGCTTGTCGGCGCTACACATGTCCATTCACTCGATGACCCCGCCTCGGCTCCCGCGCTGATGGCGACGCTGGGCGAGATCGGTCCGCTCCTAACAGTAATGGGGGCTCCCGAGCTCGTGCTCATGGATAGCGGCGCCTCCTATCCGCAGCGCGGTCGCGGTGAGCTCGACCCGCAGGCGTGGCGGGCGCTGACCGATATGGTCAGTCAGGCCCGCAAGTTCCTTTTCGAGGATTTCGGCGTCCATCTCACCTTCCATCCCCATGTGGCGACGGCTGTCGAAACCGAGGCGCAGATCGACCGGCTTCTTTCCGACACCGATGTCGAACTCTGTTTCGATGTCGGCCACCATGCCGCATGGGACCAGGACCCTGTCGCCTACATGCACGAGGTCTGGGATCGCATCGGTTACGTGCATCTCAAGAACGTCGATGGTGCGGTGCGCGCCCGCGTGCTCTCCGGCGAACTTTCCATGCGCGATGCTTCCGACGAGGGGCTCTTTTGTCCTCTGCCCGACGGCGTCGTCGATATTGCAGCCGTGCTTGATTTACTGCGGCGAAGGCCCTTTACCGGTCCGGTCGTCGTCGAACAGGACCTGAGCGAACACGCCGTCGAGACCCCGGCTGTGCTGGCACGCCGCAATGCGGATTACCTCAAGTCCATCCTCAACCGGGAGATGTCGGCATGAGCGTTCGCGTCGGCTTGATCGGTTTGGGCGAGGTCGCACAGCTCATGCACCTGCCTATCCTGGCGGACGACGAACGCTTCCGCATCGCCGCCGTGACCGACGTCTCGCCCTCGCTCACGGCCTATGTCGCCAACCGCTATGGCGTAACCAAACGCCCCGCCAGTGCCGATGCGCTCATCGCTGATCCGCAGATCGATGCCGTCTTCATTCTGACGCCTGACCATCTCCACGCCGAGCTGCTGGAAAAGGCCATGCGCGCCGGCAAGCATGTCTTCGTCGAAAAGCCGGCCTGTCTCACCGCCGCGCAGCTCGAGCCACTCGTCGAACTCGACCGGCATAACGAGCGGATCGTTTTCGTCGGCTATATGCGCCGCTTCTCGCGTCCGTTCCTGGAGCTCAAGCGGCGCCTGCCCGATCTCTCGCAGATACGCCACGTGCGCATGCGCGACATCATCCGCGAGGCGCCGTTTTTCGTCGCGCAGACGCGCAACGTCTTTCGTCCCGACGATGTGCCTGCCGACGTCATTCTCGATGGCCGGCGCCGGACCGAGGCCATGTTGCGCTCGGTGATGGGTCCCCACTGCCCGCCTGACGCGCTGCGCGCCTATCAGGTCCTGACCGGCCTTTCCTCCCACAGCATTTCGGCCATGCGCGAGCTCTTCGGCATGCCCGTGCGCGTCGCCTCTGCCCGCCAGCATGCCGGGGAAACCGTGGTGGTCCTCTTCGACTATGGTGATTTCTCGTGCGTTTACGAGGCCAATATCTCCGACATCGCGCGGTTCGATGCTGCCATCGAAGTGCTGACGCAGAACAAGCGTTTCAAAATCGACTACGACACACCCTACGTGCGAAACCTACCCCAACGCCTTGCGATCACAGCATCCAACGACAGCGAAACGAGCACCGAAATCATAGGTCCGGTCTACGAAGACCCGTTCCGCCTCGAACTCGATGCCTTCCACTTGAGCCTCTCCACCGGCCAGCGCCCAAAAACCACCCTGGCCGACTCCCTCAATGACCTCCATCTTTTCAAAGAGATAGGAAAATTCTTCCACAACCAGGATGAGAAAGGCCCCCTCCCAATCCCCACAACTGTTACACAAGCGTCGCGCAACTATGTTTAGTCGACCCCCTCCACCCCGGAAAGCCCCCCACCTTTCCGCCCCGGCGGAAAATCATCCAAATCCTTACGGCGGAATGATCTGTCGTTTGGAATAAGCGTTCTAAACAGGTTAGGGAGACCACCAATGAAAAGGCGTGAGTTCATGTTCGCCGCCGGCGCGACTGCCGGCGCTTTGATGTTGCCCCGTTCGGCCTTTGCCGTGGAAGGCCGCATCGACTGGTATACGAATTCAGATTCCAACATTCTCGACTTCTGGGCCAACACGGTAAAGCCCGCCTTCGAAGCCGCCAATTCGGGCGTCACCATCAATCTCGTCGATGCGGGCGACGGTGCGGGGCTTATTTCCATTGCTGAGCGCGCCATGGCCGCCAAGCAGACCGACACCGATCCTCAGGCCGACTTCTTCGAGTCCGCAGATCCCCATCTACCGTCCGGCGCGATCGAGGCGGGGATTTATGCCAACATCAAGGAAGCCGGGCTTTCCAACTACAGCAAGGTCAACCCGCTCGCCATCGAGAGCGATTACGGCCTGCCCTATCGCGGCTCGCAGGTTCTGCTCGCCTACGACAGCACCAAGCTCAGCGCTGCCGACGCTCCCAAGAACTGGGATGATCTCGTCGCATGGATCAAGGCCAATCCGGGCCAGTTCATCTACAACCGGCCCGACAAGGGCGGCTCAGGCGGTAATTTCGTTCGCCGTGCCATCCACCAGGCCAACGGCCTCGATCCCTCCCTCTTCACGGTCGATAACTACAGCGAAGAGCTGGGCAACGAAACCTTGGGCAAAGCCTGGGACATCCTGGCCGACATCGCGCCTGCGCTCTATGACGGCGGCGCCTACTCCTCGGGCAACACCCAATCGATTCAGCTGCTTGCGCAGGGCGTGGTTACCATGGTCCCCGTCTGGTCGGACCAGGTGCTCCAGGCTATCGACCAAGGCGTGCTGCCGCCTGACACCGGCCTCGTCCAGCTGCAGGACCTGGCGCTGTGTGGCGGCTTCAGCCGCGCTGTCGTCATCGAAAACGGCGTAAATCGCGACGCTGCCCTCAAGCTCGCCGATTTCATCCTCTCCGAAGAGATCCAGTCGGCAATCCTGACCGAACTCGGCGGCTTCCCGGGCGTCTCCTGGGACTATGTCTCCCCCGAGCTGCGCGAGCGTTTCGCCGATATCGTCCCGACGACGATCCCAACGTTCCCCGGCGGCGACTGGGAAGCGGCCATCAACGATGGCTGGTACCGCAACGTCGCCCCGAACGTCGACCGCAACGCGTGACTCCCGTCTCGGAAACAGCGGCTCCCGAGCCGCTCGACCAGAACGAAGACCACAGGAGGCCGTACGGCCTCCTGCTCGTCGCTGTACCCGTCCTTCTGGTGGTCTGGTTGGTGATCTGGCCGATCATTTCGGCCATCCAGCGCACCGTCTGGCAACCGACTGCCGATCGTGGTTATGCATTTAGTCTCGATACTTACGCCTTCTTCTTTTCGGACCGCTACAGCCTCGACAATCTCACCGTCACCCTGTGGACGACCGGCATGTGCGCATTTCTGCTGCTGCTCATCTGCCTGCCGATCGCCCTCTATCTACGCTTCTCGACCGGCAAGCTGCCGGCCTACGTTCAGAGCCTCGCAATCTTTCCCATGTTCGTGCCTTCGATCATTCTGGCTTACGCGTTCATCCGCGTGCTGGGGCCGAATGGGATGGTCGATATCCTACTCAATTCAGTGGGCCTGCCCAAGATTCGAACGCCCTATCTCACCCCATGGGGGCCGGTGATCGGTCTTGTGTGGGATAACATCCCCCTGACGGTGCTGATCCTTCTTGCCGGGCTCGGCAACGTCTCCAATCAGTCGATCGAGGCAGCGCGCGATGTCGGCGCGCGCTGGGGACAGGTACTCTGGCATATCATCCTGCCACGGATCGGCAACTCGATCCTGGTTGCCCTTTCGTTTTCGGTCCTCGGCATCTTCTCGTCGTTTACCCTGCCCTACGTGCTCGGTCCCGCCGCGCCTGAGATGATGGGCCCGTTCATGCAACGCACTTTCCGCGAAGTGAACGACCCACAAATGGCTATAACCCAGGCAGTCATCACCTTCGGCTTCTGCATCGTCTTCGGCCTCTTCTATGTGCGCTCCGTCGCCAAGAACCAGGGGACGTGACGATGGCGGCTGCAACTGACACGCAAAACCTGGTCGCCCCGCCCGCCCGCGTGGATTTCGTCGGCATCGGCTACGCGGTGGTCCTTTCCATCCTCATCATTTTCCCACTCCTCGTTGTCGGCACCTGGGCCTTTACCGACGTCTGGCGCTATCCGAATGTCGTTCCCCAACAGTTCGGCCTGCGCTTCTGGAACCAGACGCTGACACGCGCCGATGTTTGGTCAGCTCTGTGGCTCAGCCTGCAGCTTTCGACCGTCGTGACGCTGCTTTCGGCCGCCATCTGCCTGCCGGCGGCTTATGCCTTTGCGCGCATGAAGTTCCCCGGCCGCAATGTCCTGTTCTTCTCGTTTCTTGCCGGCCATGCCTTTCCCAAATTCGGCCTGCTTGTTGCCATCGCCGCGATCTTTCTGCAGCTCAACCTCATCGGCACCTTCTGGGGCGTAGTTCTGATCCAGCTCGTTGGAACACTGCTCTTCATGATCTGGATACCCGTCGCGGCCTTCCAGTCGGTGGATCGGCGCATGGAGGAAGCAGCGCGTGATGTCGGCGCGTCGCCCCTACGGGTCTTCTGGTCGATCACCCTGCCCCAGGCCGGCCCGACCATCGCGGCGGCAATCCTGCTCAGTTTTGTGGGCACCTTCTACGAAACCGAAGGTGCGTGGCTGATCGGCGCCCCGGGCATTCGCACCATGCCGGTGCTGATGATCACCTTCATCAACAATCAGATAGTGGTTCAGTACGGGGCGGTGCTTTCCGTGCTCCTTTGGGTTCCGTCGTTCATCGCGCTCCTGTTCGCACGCCGAGTTATCGGCGGCGGGGCCTTTGCGCGCGGTTTCGGCGCTTGAGACAAACGAGGCCACGAACACATGGCAAAACTGGACATCACCGGCATCTCGAAGATCTTCAACACGGTTCGCGCCGTCGACGATTTCTCTCTCAATGTCGAGGACGGCGAACTCGTCTGCCTGCTCGGCCCTTCGGGTTCAGGCAAGTCTACCCTGCTGCGCATGATCGGCGGCTTTGAAACCCCCACCTACGGCTCCATCAGCATCGACGGCGAGGACATCACCCGGCTGCCACCCGAAAAGCGCCCAACGGGCATGGTCTTTCAGAGCCATGCTCTGTGGAGTCACATGAACGTTTTCAAGAACATCGCCTTCGGCCTCAAGCTCCGTCGCCTGCCCCAAGCCGAGATCCGGCACAAGGTCGAAACGGTGCTGGACCTTGTCGGCCTCCAGGGCTTCGGCAAGCGCCTGACGCACCAACTCTCTGGCGGTCAGCAGCAACGCGTTGCGCTGGCCCGCTCACTGGTACTCGAGCCCAAGATCCTGCTACTCGATGAACCCTTCGCCAGCCTTGACCAGCACCTGCGTGAACGCCTGCGCGAAGAAGTGCGCGACATTCAGCAGCGCCTCAAGATCACCACACTGTTCGTCACCCACGCGCAGGACGAAGCGCTTGCCGTTTCTGACCGTATCGTCGTGATGCGCGATGGCCGCTCCGAACAGATCGCCCGCCCTGCCGAAGTCTATCGCGAACCGGCCACGCCCTTCGTTGCCGGCTTCATCGGCCAGATGAACCTGCTCAACGGCGAGGTGAGAGACGGCCGGTTCGTTCATTCCGCCTTCAACGTGCCGGTCACGATTGCAGAGGGTAATGCCATTCTGGCTGTCCGCCCGGAAGCACTTGCCATTGCACCCGCTTCGAGTGAGCCGATGGGGCATATTCACCGCGTCACCGATTACGGCACCCATGCCATGATCGACGTCGAACTGCCCGATGGCGAACGACTGAAGTCGTCAATGCCCACTGCCGACGAATGGTCGAGCGGTCAACCCGTCGACCTCGTACCCGGCGCGTTCGCGCTCTATCGCGACAACGCCGTCATATACCGCTCCAGCCGGTCAAATCCGGCTTCGAGCGCTGCCCCCCGTAAAATCCGCAAGCCCGTTCATGTCTAGTGACATCTTCATCGAGCGAGCCGGTCATCGGACTTGGCTCAAATGGCATCGCGCCCGCCGGTACCATGACGATCCGGTATTCACTGGCAAGCGCATCCTCGAAGGAATGGCCGAGGGCTCCAGTGTCGAAGTCGATCTGGTCGTACACGCCGACAGGGGCTTTGCGGTGCTGCACGATCTCGACCTCGATGACGACACGACCGGCACCGGACCTGTGCGCAACGCTTCGGCAGCCACATTGCGCGCCCTCAATCTACGCGCCAATGACGGCACACCGCTGCCCGACACGGTCATGCTTCTCGAAGACCTCGCCGCATTGGTTGTCCGCGACGGCGCCCATTCGGATGCGCTGTTGCAACTCGATTACAAAGAGGACGCGGCGGCGCTCGATGCTGAAACCGTCGCCAACTTCACCGCTGCACTGGCGCCGGTTGCGCGCCATTTCATTCTCTCCTCCGGCAATGCACCGGCCGTCGATATGCTCGCCGCAAACCTGCCGGATCTCAGGATCGGCTTCGATCCCTGCCACGAAGGCGCGATCGAGCGCCTCAAAGCGACGCGTGACTACCCGGCCTTCGTTGCCGACTCGATCGCGGCCGCGCCATCAGCCGAACTCATCTATCTCGCGTATCCACTGGTACTCGGGGCTGAAGCCAATGGCTTCGACTTGATAAAGGCATTCCACAATGCCAACCGCCGCGTTGACGCTTACACCATCAAGCGTGCCGACACCGACGGCGTCGCTATCGCCGAACGGCTGCTGGCGCTGCAGGTGGATCAGATCACCACGGACGACCCGGCTGGCTTGGGTGCGGCACTGACACGCAAGTAGCAGCCACGCAGTCCCTCCGCTAGCGCTCATCCTTCCTTGGTGCATCCTTGAGCTTTTCCAGCAGATAAGCATGACACGCCGGATTAGCCACTATGACCGCTCCCGTCTTTTCATAGAACTCCGGGCCGCGGCCCCACCAGTCCGTTACAACCCCGCCGGCTTCCTCCACCAGCAGAACGCCGACGGCCCAATCCACGAGCCCTGATTCTTCGAAGTATCCCGTCAGGCGACCGCAAGCGACATAGGCGCAGGAATTGGCGCTCGAACCGACAACGCGAACCGCGCCGATCGGGTCGCGGATGCGGTCGAGCCGTTCATATGCGCCGGGGTAAAGCTGGAGATTGCTGGTCGGCAGGCCGGTTCCCACGGCGAAGAACCCGGGTTGCGTTTGATTGCTGACCGAGAGCCGCTTGCCATTGAGGTATGCGCCCTGCCCCTTGATCGCCGTAAACATTTCGTCGGCAACCGGATTGTAGAGAGCACCGCAAACCGTCTCGTTGCCACGCCGCAGGGCAATCGAAATCGTATAGTGCATGCCGTTGATGAAGTTGGTCGTGCCGTCGATAGGATCGACGAGCCAGCGATACTCGGGATCAGAGCCCGCTATGGGCTCGAATTCTTCACCGGTGAAGCTCCAATGGGGGTATTTGCTGGTCAGGCGCTTGCGGATCAGGGTCTCGGATTCCATGTCGGCCTCGGAGACGAAGTCCGCCGGCCCCTTGACCCCGATTTCGAGATCGCGGAAGCGCGCGAAATATTCGAGAGTTAAAGCCCCGGCTTCACGGGCGGTGGCGATCATATCCTCAAGAACGGCTTCGTGGTCGGGCATCCGGATTCCCCCAAAAGGTCCGGTTATGCCTCCACGAAAATCACGACACTGCAATGACCTCGGCGCTACAATTCACGCGTGAATTCACGCCAACTGTCGCAGTCGCCCTACTCGGCAGCTTGCGCAGCGTTGCGGATCGGGATGCAGAGAGGGCGCTGGTGCACCGGATCGGTAATCACCATGGATTGGACGCCGAACACCGCCTCGATCAGCGTCTCGGTCATCAGCTCGCTGGGGCTGCCGCTCGCAACTACCGCCCCGGCCTTCACGAAAACCAGCTTGTCGGCATAGCGCGCAGCAAGATTGAGGTCGTGAAGCACCAGCACCACGGTCCGGCCATGCTCGACATTGAGCGCACGCACGAATTCGAGGCACTCGATCTGGTGCGCCATGTCGAGATGGTTGATCGGCTCATCGAAGCAGATCACATCGGTTTCCTGCGCCAGCACCATGGCGATCCAGGCGCGCTGCAACTGCCCACCAGATAGCGAGCCGAGATTGCGCCCGCGCAAATGAACTACACCGGTCCCCGCCAATGCGGCCTCGACGGCGCGCGCGTCGTCCCGGCTCCAAGGTTGCAGCATCGACTGATAGGGATAGCGGCCAAGCCGCACCAGCTCCTCGACGGTCATGTCTTCGGGTGCCGAGGGGCTCTGCGCCAGCAATCCGATGCGACGGGCGAGATCGCGGCTTTTGAGACGCGAGATATCCATCTCGTCGAGCAATATCTGCCCGCCATTGGCCGCATGCAGGCGACGGATCGCGCGCAGCAGTGTCGACTTGCCGCAGCCATTGGGGCCAGCGAGCACGGTGATCTTGCCGCGCTCGACCGGCAGGGTAAGCGTATCCAGCACCTTGACTGCGCCATAGGCTAGGGTCAGCTCGCGCACGTCGATGCGGGGGCTAATGGGTTCATCCGTCATGGCTTTGCTTCCGCATCAGCAGGAACAGGAAATAGGGCGTGCCGATGATCGCCGTCACGGTGCCCGCCGGCACCTCCAGCGGCGCAAACAGTACACGCACGACGAGATCGGCACCAATCAGCATCAGCGCACCGAAAAGGAAGCTGGCGATTATCGCCGCGGTCGCGTTGCGGCCAACGGTCATTCGCGCCAGGTGCGGCGCCATCAGGCCGACAAAACCGATAGCCCCGACGAAGGCGACGGCGATAGCCGTAAGAGCGGCCGCCAAGATGAATATGCCGATCCGAAAGATCGGAAGCTCCAGACCCACACCGCGCGCCGAAGTCTCATCGAGATCGGTCGGCGCCAGCTTGCGGGCAACGAGCAGCACCAGCAGCATGGCCGGCAACAGTGCGATGGCGGTCACCTGTATCTCGCTCCAGTTGACCTCGTTCACCGCACCGGCGATCCAGCGTGTCGCTTGCGCCGTGCGATAGATGGGGCCGATCAGCATCAGGACCAGTGTCAGCGCCTTGGCGACGGCAGCCACTGCAATGCCGAACAAAAGCAGGCGGATGGCGGACGAAGCCTGCCGACCTGACAGAAGAAACACCAGAGCGGTCGCCGTGGCCGCACCGATGCCGGCCGCAAGCGGCTGATAGGCAATGCTGGTAGTCAGCGCGTTCGACTCATCCGAAAGCCCCGCTAGAAAGATGACGACGCCGAGTGCCGCGCCATCCACGACGCCGAGAATATCCGGCGATGCCAGGGAGTTACGCGTCACCTTTTGTAGCAGGTAACCGGCAACGGCGATTGCGCCACCACCAAGCGCGGCCGCAACGACGCGCGGCAGCCTGAATTGCAGGACGATCAGGCTTTGCGTGCGTTCCCCCCCGCCGAGAAACACACCGACAACATCCTGCAGCGGAATCCACGTCGACCCGAAGCCGACACCGGCGAGCGCCAGCAGAACGAGTGCAGCGGCGATGAGCCCGATCATTGCAGGCGCGCGCATCGTCGTCGCGGTCATGGTCAGCGCGCTCATGCGGCCCTCCGCATCAGCAAAACCAGCAGCACGAGGGCACCGACCACACCGGTGATCGCACCGACCGGCGCTTCGACGGGATAGATCACGAACCGGGCGACGACATCGGCGAAGGTTGCGAAGCTTGCGCCGATGAGCGCGGCTGCGGGGATCAGCCGCCTGTGGCTGAGGCCCACCAACCGGCGCGCGGCGTGGGGCACGACAAGGCCGATGAAATTGACCGGACCGGCCATGGAAACCGCCGCACCGGTCAACATGGAAACGACGACAAAGCTGGCGCCGCGTATGAGAAACAGCGGCACGCCCAGACTGGCGGCGGTGGATTCATCGGCCTGCAGGGCGTCGAGCGCTCGCGAGAGCAGCAGCGCGAGAACGAAGCCAACGGCAACGATCGGTGCGCCGTTCACCGCCAGTTCCATCGGGCGGTCGACAAACGCTCCAGCTAGCCAGAACAGCAATTGCTGCAGCTGCGCCTCGTTGATCGAGAGGAACACATAGACAATGGCGTTGCCAAGGCCCGCAATGGTCACGCCAACCAGCACGATGCGGATGGGTGAAAGCCCACCCGCCCCCGCCGCGATACCAAAGACCAACAGGCTAGCACACAAGGCGCCGAGCGCCGCCGCCAACGACAGCCCGGCGAGGGTCGAAACGCCGAAAACTGCGCTTGCAACGACCACGCTGACCGAGGCTCCGGCATTGAGGCCGAGCGTGTCGGGAGAAGCGATGCGGTTACGCGCGAGCGTCTGCACCAACACCCCGGCAACGCCAAGCGCCGCGCCGACTATGGGGGCAAGCACGGCGCGCGGCAGCCGAAGGCCGGCGACGACCGTCGACGCCTCCGATCCGTCGCTTGCGAACAACGCCGTGGCCACATCGTTCAGCGAGTAGATACGGTAGCCGAACACGAGGCTCATCAGCATTGCCACGCCGACAAGGACCGTCAGGACGACATAGATCGCCCAGAGCGGAAGCGCGGTCGCGGAGCGTTCGATCGATGTTGCGGTAACGGCCGTCACGAATGCCTCAAAGTGGATATTGACAGTCAGCTTAGTTTCTGACTGTCTGCCACAATCATTTTCTGACCAACTCTGTCAAGTTAAGGAGCATGAAATGTCCACTTTGCGCAAGACCCTCGCGGCCTTGACGCTCGCCGTAGCGGCCTCTTTCACCGCCGGTGCTGCTGAGGCGCGCGAAATCACCCATTCCATGGGGGTAACCGAGGTGCCCGACGATCCCCAGCGCGTGGTGATCCTGACCAATGAGGGTACCGAGGCGCTTCTGGCTGTGGGGATCACCCCCGTGGGCGCGGTGCGCTCCTGGCTTGGCGATCCCTGGTACGACCATATTGCGGAGCAAATGGCGGACGTGACCGTCGTCGGCGAGGAGTCGGCGGTCAATCTCGAACTCATCGCAGCGCTGGAGCCGGACCTGATCATCGGCAACAAGACGCGCCAGGAAAAAATTTACGACCAGCTTTCCGCCATCGCGCCCACCGTGATGTCGGAGCGCCTGCGCGGCGACTGGCAGGTGAACTTCGCGCTTTACACCGAAGCCGTGGGCAAGCAGGCCGAGGGCGAGGCGGCGATTGCAGCTTATAACGGGCGCATCGAGAACATCCGCGAGCAGCTTGGCGACCGGGTTTCAGAGGAAATCTCGCTGGCCCGCTTCATGGCGTCGATGACGCGCATCTACTTCAAGGACACCTTCGCCGGCATCATCCTGGATCAGATAGGCTTTGCGCGTCCTGCCGTCCAGGACAAGCCGGAGTTTGCCGAGGAAATCACCAAGGAGCGCATCCCCGAGTTCGAGGGCGACCGCCTCTTCTACTATGTCTATGAGACGGGCGACGGCGGCGCCGATGCACAGGCTTCCGACTGGACCAAGGACCCGCTGTGGCAGAATCTCGAGGTGGTAAAGGCCGGCAAGGCTCACCCCGTGGACGATGCGATCTGGAACACTGCGGGCGGCATTATCGCGGCGAACCTGATGCTCGATGATCTGGAGCGCATCTACGAGCTTCAAAGCACACGATAAAAAGCAAAAAGGGCAGGCTCAGCGCCTGCCCTTTTTTATTGGTGACCGCGGTTACGCGGGGCGCCGATACTGATAGATGCCGACATCGATAGAGCCTTCGGCAAAGCCCGCTTCGCAGTAGCAGAGATAATAGACCCATTTGCGCTTGAAGTGCTCGTCATAGCCGAGCGGAGCAATCATGGGCCAGCGCTCGAGGAAGCGCTCGCGCCACAGGCGCAGCGTCTTGGCGTACGACAGGCGGAAATGGTCGGCGTTTTCCAACACCAGCCCGACCTTGGTGCCCATTTCCCGCATCACGGTCTTGGTCAGCAGCATGCCGCCGGGGAAAATGTAGCGCTGGATGAAATCCGGGCCCTTGCGATAGTGCTCGAAATCAGCCTCGTTGATGGTGATCGCCTGGATCGCGGCTGTGCCGCCCGGCTTCAACCGATCATGCACCGTCTGGAAATAGCTCGGCCAGTGATCCTCGCCGACCGCCTCGATCATCTCGATGGAAGCGATGTGGTCGTACTGGCCTTCGGTGTGCCGATAGTCCTCGAAAACCAGAGACGCGAACTTGTCGAGCCCTTGGCTTTTCAGCCGTTCGAGCCCATAGCGGAGTTGTTCGGCCGAGAGCGTGATGCCGCGAAGTGTGGCACGATAATCCCGGGCCACGGTCTCGGCAAAACCGCCCCAACCACAGCCGATTTCCAGCACGCTCGAGCCTTCCTTGATACCGGCCATGTCCGCCACGCGGTGGTACTTGGCAAGCTGGGCTTCCTCAAGACTCTGGTCACCGGAGGTGAAGACCGCCGAAGAGTAAGTCATCGACGGGTCCAGCCACTGGCCGTAGAAGTCATTGCCAAGGTCGTAGTGCTCGGAAATGTTCTGCTTGGAGCCTTCGAGCGTATTGGCTCGCGAAAGGTGATAGTGCAGGTCCTGCGCGGCCTTGCGGAAAAAACCCGGGTTAGCCGCGTCGAACATGTCGCGGTTCTGCAGGAAGAACCGGAACAGGGCCGTCAGATCGTCGCACTCGATATCGCCGTTCATATAGGCGGCGGCGAAACCAACCGTACCACGCCGCATTGCCTCGCCGAGCACCTTGAAATTCTTGAGCTTCAAGACCGTATGCTCGCCGGTCGAAGGATTGCCTACCGTGCGCGTGCGTCCGTTGGGGAAAACCACCGTGACGGCGCCGTAGCGCGGGTTCCCGACGAGCTTCACACCCGCCCATTCGACGAATCGCGAAGAAAGATGTGTCCAGAGGGACGCGCCGCTTTCGGCCTGGTCTACTGCTGTCTTATTCATGCCGTTGATGGTTCCGACTTGCCGCAACGGCAGGCGTCAAGCGCCTTTCACCGCTGAGCTTCAAACGCGTGAAACCCCGATCGGCTGCTGAGACAGCAGCCGGGGGTGTATTGCTGTCAATAGTTTAGTCGTGGTTGCCAGAGAATCAAGACCACTCGTTCACGCGCATTTTACTTCAGGATCAGAAAGTTTTCAGGCGCGCGACATCGATCACGCGGAACTGCACCTGCTCTCGCCCTTGCCAGTGGTCGATGGTGAGCGTTCCGGCGAAGTGCATGCGGGCGCCCTCGCCCGTACGCAGCAATGCCTCTCCGATGGCGTTGCCCGCCGCCCGAAACGCGATGGCTTTCAACCGCGCACCGTCATCTGATGACAGCGTAAAACTCACATGACCGCCCTGCCCCACCACCTGCGCGAATTTTGCCCGATGAGACGGGAAAGCAAAAACCGGCGTGGGATTTGCCGAGCCGAATGGGCCCGCGCGTTCGAACTCGTGAACCAGGTCCGGCGTGGCGCCACGCGCCGTCAGCGCCGCATCGATTTTCACGGCGGTTGCCGCGCGCGCTGCCGTGACCGCTTCGCCCAGCCTTTCGCTAAGATGGGCACGGAATGGGCCGATCTGCCCATGGGTAAGTGTCACGCCAGCAGCCATGGCGTGGCCGCCGCCCTTGGCGATAAGTCCCGCCTCCACCGCCTCGATCACTGCACGACCGAGATCGACCCCGGGCATGGAGCGGCCCGAGCCGGTTCCGATTCCGTCCGGATGCAGAGCAATGGCAAAAACCGGGCGCTCGAAGCGCTCGCGCAGCCGTGCCGCGACCAGGCCGACAATCCCCTGGTGCCATCTGGCCGAAGCCAGCACCAGAACGGGCGGTCCTTCACCGCCTCCAATTTCAGCCTCTGCCGCTGCACAGGCCTCCTCTACTGCCTCGACTTCTATGCGCTGCCGTTCGCTGTTTAGCTCATCGAGTTGGGCGGCTATCACCAGCGCCTGGTGCTCATCATCGAGGGTCAGCAAGCGCGCGCCGAGGGCCGCATCACCGATCCGCCCGCCAGCATTGATGCGCGGGCCTATGAGGAAACCAAGGTGATAAGGATTGAGCGGCCCGTTGATCCGTGAGGCAAGGCCCAGCGCCGACAGGCCCTGGTTGCGCCCGCGCCTGCCGACCTCCAGACCTCGAATGACGAAAGCGCGATTCAACCCCGTTAACGGCACAACATCGCAGACTGTTGCCAGCGCAACGAGGTCGAGCAGGCTCATCAGATCTGGCAGTCCGGTGTCCCCCCGCTGCCTCAACAAGCGGTTGACCGCGACGAGCACCATGAACGTCACACCGGCCGCGCAGAGATAGCCCAGTCCTGAAATGTCGTCGGCGCGGTTCGGATTGACCAAGGCGGTCGCCGCAGGCAGATCATGATCGGACAGGTGATGGTCGATCACCAGCATGTCGATACCCCGCGCACGCGCATGGGCGATCGGCGCGTCGCTCGTTGTGCCGCAGTCGAGGGTGACGATCAGGTCGGCCCCGTTGTCGATCAGCTTGTCGATTGCGGCGGTTTTGGGTCCGTAGCCCTCAAAAATCCGGTCCGGAATATGTACTGCCGGATCAATGCCGAAATGCCTCAGATAGCGTGTCATCAGCGCGCATGAGCAGGCTCCATCAACATCATAGTCCCCGAACAAGGCGATGTGTTCGCCATCGGTGATCGCGCGGACCAGTCGCTCAGCCAATGCGTCCATATCGGTGAGCGTCGATGGGTCCGGCATCAGTTCGCGGATCGTTGGCTCCAGGAACTTCTCGGTATCCTCAATGCCGATGCCGCGGCCGGCGACGATTCGCGCCAGAATTTCCGAGAGATCGGTACGCTGGCCGATCGCCGTAGCGATCCGTGCGGCATTGGCATCCAACCGATCGACCCACATCCGCCCGGTGACAGACTGGGTGACATCGAGGAAGGTGCGCGGGCTATCGAGCATAGTCCATGAGCTACGCGAATGGCACGTGCTGGTCGAGCCCCTGCTCGTGCTTGTCTGTGTAAATCGGCGTGCTAACGCGCGTGCCGTGCCGTGATCCACCGCATCGTCTGCGACCACGAGCGCATGACGATACTCGAGGTTTCGACCGAATCTCGCCGCAGCTTTACGCCGGCGAGCATATTGCCGTCGGTAACACCGGTCGCCGCGAATAGCACGTCGCCGGATGCCAGTTCGGTTACATCGTAGATGCGACTCGGATCGCTGATGTCCATGCGGGCGGCGCGACTGCGCTTTTCCGGCGTATCGAGGATCAGCTTGCCCTGCATCTGCCCGCCGGTGCAGCGCAGTGCCGCGGCCGCCAGCACACCTTCAGGCGCCCCGCCGGAGCCGAGATAGATGTCGATGCCGCTGGTTTCGGTCTGAGCGGCGTGGATCACCCCAGCAATGTCGCCATCGCTGATAAGCTTGATTGCGACGCCGCAGTTGCGCAGCTCATCGATCAGCCCGGCATGACGCGGTCGGTCTAGAACGCAGGCAGTGATCTCCGAGAGCGGCACGCCCTTGGCCTCTGCCAGCGCGGAAACATTTTCGGTCGCCGAGCGCTCGATGTGCACGAGCCCCTCAGGATAGCCCGGTCCGATTGCAATCTTGTGCATATAGACGTTGCGGGCAACATTCAGCAGCCCTCCGCGTTCGGCAAGCGCCAGCACGCAGATCGAGTCCGGCTGGTTCTTGGCGCAGAGCGTTACCCCTTCCAGCGGATCGACGGCGATGTCGACATCGAGCCCTTCGCCGCTGCCAACTTCCTCGCCGATATAGAGGTAGTCGACCTCCTCGCGCTCGCCTTCGCCAATGACGATGCGGCCCCTGATATCAACCCAGCCGAGTTCTGCCCATATGGCCTCGACGGCCGCGGCATCGGCGGCTTTCTCGTCGCCCTTACCGCGCCAGCCGGCGGCGGCGATGGCCCCGCGCTCGGTTACACGCACGATCTCGAGTGTCAGGCTACGGTCGATTTGTGCCGGCACCTGGCCGGTGTCCGATTTGAGCAGCTTCATGTTCGTCCCCTCGCCGCGGCGCTGCGGTCCTAGAGCGACTCGATGCGGATCAGTTGCGGCTTGCCCACAATGAACCCGTCCGCAGCAATGAGCGCAAGCGATTCACGCACGTCGGCTTCGAGCGTATCCTGCGTCAAAAGCACGACGGTGCGCGTATGTTCGTCGTTGGCCGCCGGGTCAGTAACGTGCAGATCTGGCCGTTGAATGACACTTTCAATGGAGATCGAACGCTCGGCCATGCGCGTCGCGATGGCAGCGAGCGCCCCGGGGACGTCCTTGGCATTGAGACGCATGTAATAGCCGCCCTCATGCGCACGCATTGGCGCCTGTTTGAACGGCAGCAGTTCGGCGCTTGGCACACCCAGCGGAGGGACCTTGGTGCCGCGCGCTATGTCGAGGATGTCCGAGAGAACCGAGCTCGCAGTCGGCGGCCCGCCAGCCCCCGGACCGGCCAGAAGCAGTTCATGCACGTGGTCGGTTTCGAGGCTGACCGCGTTCATCACACCGTCGACCCCGGCGATTGCGCTACCCTTCGGCACCAGGGTCGGGTGCACACGCTGCTCGACGCCGCCATCGGAGCGTTGCGCGATGCCGAGCAGTTTGATCTTGTAGCCGAGGTCGGCCGCCACCTTGATATCGGCCTGAGTGATGGTCGAGATGCCTTCCACGTGCATCTTTTCCGGCGCGATCTCGTAACCGAAACACAGCGTAGTCAGGATGGCGAGCTTGTGCGCGGTATCAAAGCCCTCGACGTCGAACGTCGGATCGGCCTCCGCGTAACCCAGCGCCTGCGCATCCTTGAGGCAATCGGCGAACGAGATGTCCTCCTCGCCCATGCGGGTGAGGATATAATTACAAGTGCCGTTCATGATGCCGTAGACGCGCTCGATGCTGGATGAACCCAGCCCCTCACGTAGAGTCTTGATGACCGGAATACCGCCCGCGACCGCTGCCTCGAAGCCGAGTTGCGTACCGGATTCTTCGGCAGTGCGTGCGAGATCGAGGGCGTGTTTTGCCAGCAGCGCCTTGTTGGCGGTCACTACGGGACGGCCAATCTCGAGCGCCGCCTTCACCGCCGCATAGGCGGGCCCATCTTCGCCGCCGATGAGCTCGACGAAGAGATCGATGCTATCGGACTTGGCAAGTGCGACGGGATCGTCGAACCATTGCAGGCCCGATATGTCGATGCCTCGGTCGCGCGACCGCGAGCGTGCCGCGACGGCGGTCACGACGATCTGTCGGCCCAGCTTTTTTGTGAGCTCTACCCCGTCGCGCTGTAGGATGCGCACCAGCGTCGCCCCGACATTGCCGAGACCGGCCACCCCGATACGCAGCGGCGCGGCAGCGGTGCTGTCGCCGAATTCCTGCATGGCCTTGAGGATGCGCGAGCGTGTTTCCGAGCGCGGTTCGCGCCCTTCCCGCAGGTCGAAGACGAACAGTGGATCGCCAGCGATCGTGCGCCCGAAGCGGGTCGGGGTCCACCCACGCGCTGAAATAAAGCCTTCGACTGTCTGACGGAAAGATTGGATATCGCTCATGGGAGCGACAAATGCATAGGAAATCGCCTAGTCGTCAATAGGAACCGACGAACTCCAACGGGACAGGGCCAGCCGACCGCGTGGACGGCCGGCACCCCAGAGGCTATTTCTTGGCTGGCTATTTCTTGGCGGCGAGCGGCACGACGTTCCCCTGCTCCGCCTTGGAGCCTAGAAGCTTCTTGATATTGCGCGCCGCCTGGCGAATGCGCTGCTCGTTCTCGACGAAGGCAAGACGAATGTACTGGTCGCCATACTCGCCAAACCCGACGCCCGGCGCGACGGCCACGCCTGTCTCACGCACCAGGAGCTTGGCGAATTCGAGCGACCCCAGATGGGCATACTGGTCCGGGATTGGTGCCCAAGCGAACATCGTGGCCTTTGGCACGGGGATGATCCAGCCGGAGCGCCCAAAGCTCTCGACCATCACATCACGGCGATGCTTATAGATGCGGCGGACTTCCTCGATCACCTCGTCCGATCCGTTGAGAGCAGACGCTGCCGCGACCTGGACGGGCGTGAACGCGCCGTAATCGAGGTAGGACTTCACCCGCGCTAATGCGGCGATCAGGCGCTCATTACCAACTGCGAAACCCACGCGCCAGCCCGGCATCGAATAGGTTTTCGACATCGAGGTGAATTCGACGGCGATGTCCATTGCACCGGGGATCTGCAGGATCGACGGGGGCGGCTGGTCGTCGAAATAGATCTCGGCGTAGGCGAGATCGGAGAGGATGAAGATGCCCTGCTCGCGGCAATAGCGCACGACTTCGGTGTAGAAATCAAGGTCGGCCGTATAGGCTGTCGGGTTGGCGGGATAATTTAGAATCAATGCGATGGGCTTGGGGATCGAGTGCCGAACGGCCCGGTCGAGCGAGCGCAGGAAATCCTCATTGGGCTCGGCCGGCATCGAACGCACCACGCCGCCAGACATGATGAAGCCGAAGGAGTGGATCGGATAGGTCGGGTTTGGCACCAGCACCACATCGCCGGGCGCGGTGATCGCCTGCGCCATATTGGCAAATCCCTCCTTGGAGCCGAGCGTGGCGACGACCTGCGTGTCCGGATTGAGCTTCACGCCGAACCGGCGGCCATAATAACTCGCCTGCGCTTTGCGCAGGCCCGGGATGCCCTTTGAGGTCGAGTATCGGTGCGTCTTGGGGTTGAGCACCGTTTCCTGGAGCTTGGCCACGATGTGCTCGGGCGTCGGCAGGTCCGGATTGCCCATACCAAGATCGATGACGTCGACGCCTTCTGCCCGCGCCTTGGCCTTGATCGGGTTGATGTGCTCGAACACATAAGGCGGCAGGCGGCGGATGCGGTGAAAATCTTCGCTCATATTGTCCTCGAGGCCGTTCCCAGGCCCTTGGTTTCGTCGCGAGTCCCGGCGGGAAGCGTCAGCGGAATTTGCCACGCCGATTATCGCGGAATTGTGGTTGCGGCTGGGTTAAGCAGCGCCACGCCTTCGTTCCAGAACGGATGAAAATCTCACGGAACGCGCTGGGCGCCGATCGTTTTCGTCTTCGGCTCTTCCCGGCCACGTAGTGGCCCAGCGGGAAGAGCTAACGAGCGTTTGCCTGCCGCATAGCCCTTGAAAACCGCGCGAGGGCCGCCGACATCCAGTGTCCGGCGAGCTTGGCTCGAAACCGTACAAAAGTGTCGGAAAATGGCATATCCCTTGCCCTTCGGTAGCGATTTTTGTAATGAAACCGGCTAGTGAGAGGCCGTTCATAATTGCACTACAAAGCAATGTAAATGGTCCGAAAGTGGAGCTTTCGGGGCATTGGTCTCATACCAGTGAGGTTTGAATGGTGAAGCGCATTGCCTTGTGCACCATAGGCACGCAAGGCGACGTTCAGCCCTATCTATCGCTCGCGATAGCACTTCAGGAGCGCGGCTATTCGGTCGTTCTGGGTGCCTCCGAGGATTTCAAGGATATGGTCGAAGGCTATGGAATCGAGTTCCATAGCCTTGGCGCATCGATTCAGAACTTCCTGCAGCAGTCGCGATTCGAGAATGCGATGAGCCAGTCGATGCTCATCAACGGCCCTTCGCTGCTGCGCCAAGGACAGCAGATCGTCGACACGGCTGCGCGCCACGCCTGGAGCATGTGCCAAGGCGCCGACGCCATCATTCTCAACATGAACACCAGCTTCGGCATTGATATCGCCGAAGCGCTTGGCATACCCGCCATCATGTCGGCGCTGCAGCCGCTGAACTCGACCAGCGAATTCCCGCTCTGCATGTATTACGACGGCTCCGACTTCGGCAAAGCGTTCAACAGGCTCACCTATACGGCCATGACCGTGCAGCAGATCTATTACAATCTGCCGCGCAACAAGCTGCGCCGCGAGTTGATGGGCCTTGAATCGCGCATGATGGGCGGACTCTTCCGCAATACCGACGGCTCGCCGCTGACGACCCTTTATGCCTATTCGCCCACCGTTTCGCCGCGCCCGCGCGACTGGCCGAAGACCGCGATCGTCACCGGCTATTGGAACCTCTACGACCGCAACAACTGGCAGCCCTCACCCGAATTTCGGCGCTTTCTGAGCGAGGGAGAGGCACCGGTCTATATCGGCTTTGGCTCCATGCCGTTCGGTGCCCAGCGCAACACGCAAATCCTCAAGGAGGCCGTGCGCTTATGGGGCGGTCGCGCGGTCGTTGCCCGCGGTTGGGGCGGCATCAATCCGTCCGACCTGCCGGACAACATCTTTGCCATCGAGAAAGCCCCGCACGACAAGCTCTTCCGCTACGTTAGCGCCGTCGTTCATCATGGCGGCGCCGGCACGACTGCCGCTGGCCTGCATCTTGGCCGGCCGACATTCGTCGTGCCGCAGGCCGTCGACCAGCCCTATTGGGGCCGACGCATCCATGAGCTTGGCTGCGGACCCAAGCCCGTGCGCCTGCGCAAGCTTACGCCCGAGATTTTGGCCGAGGCCCTCAAGGATTTGACGGGCAATCCCCTGTATCGGCACAAGGCAGCCGATCTCGCCGAGGTTCTCGAAGCCGAGGACGGCACCGGCAAGGCGATCAAGGTGATCGAGCGGGTCATTGAAAATTACGTTCCCGGCAGCAGAAGCTCGCTCAAATCGCGGCGGTCCTCCTTGAAGCGCGTTCGGCGCAATGCCGACCGCGTCGTGTCGTCCTAGCCATCGCTCCTATAACTGGGAAACCGACCTGTTTCGAGTACGCCTTCCCGCATGGCAATGAGCGTGGGCGCCAGCCCTGCAGTCGCCGAGCCGTTGCGATCAGCCAAGTTCCTGGGCGAGGCCGATGAGGAGCCCTTCGGGGCCGCGGATGTAGCAGAGCCGATATACGTCCTTATACTCGACGATTTCGCCGACGAGCTCTGCGCCGCGCGTGCGGACCCTTTCAAACGTCTCGTCGATGTCGTCCACGGCAAACATGACGCGCAGATACCCCAAGGCGTTCACAGGGGCTTTCCGGTGATCGGCGACGACGGGCGGCGCGATGAAGCGGGAGAGCTCGAGGCGGCTGTGGCCGTCCGGTGTGCACATCATGGCCACCTCGACATGCTGGTCGCCCAGCCCAGTGACACGTCCGGCCCATTCTCCTTCGACTGTGCCCCGCCCCTCAAACTCCAGGCCGAGTTCGCGAAAGAAATCAATCGTCCCTTCCAGGTCTTCGACGACGATTCCTACATTGTCCATCCGCTTGAGCGCCATGTTTTCAATCTCCAGGGTGTCGTTCCAATCTACGCGGTGTCGCCTTGCCTAACAACGTAGGCCTGCAGCGCCCAAGTGCCGACCTGCCACGGATCGAAACCCGGCTCCCGCTCGTTCACAGGCAGACCGCCTACTCTCTTGCGACGAGGACAACATGTATTTCATGGCCCTTGCTACTGACTATGACGGGACACTTGCTGAGGATGGGCGTGTTTCCGACGCGACCATTGCCGCGCTGGAGTCTTTCCGGGAAACGGGCCGCAAGCTTATTATGGTGACCGGACGGGAGCTGCCCGACCTCAAGCGGGTTTTCGACCGACTCGATCTGTTCGAAAAGGTCGTCGTCGAAAACGGAGCCCTGCTCTACACGCCCGCCACCGAAGAGGAGCGGCCCTTAAGCCTGCCGCCCGCGCAAGAGTTCGTTGCCGCCCTCGAGCAGCGTGGGGTCGAACCCCTGTCAGTCGGGCGTTCGATCGTTGCGACCTGGGAGCCGCACGAAACCACTGTTCTGGAGGTAATCCACGAACTGGGGCTCGAGTTGGAGATCGTCTTCAACAAGGGGGCAGTCATGGTCCTGCCGAGCGGCATCAACAAGGCGAGTGGCCTCACCGCCGCCCTGGCGGAACTGCGCCTGGCCCCGCTCAATGTCGTTGGCGTGGGCGATGCCGAGAACGACCACGCCTTTCTGACGGCAAGCGGCCTGAGCGTTGCCGTCGCCAACGCCATTCCAGCGCTCAAGGACCGGGTCGATTTGGTGCTTGATCGGCCGCGCGGCGACGGCGTCCAGGACCTTATCGGCAGACTTGTTGGCGAAGAACACACGTTGACCCGCAATCTGCGTCATAGCATCCGGCTGGGCACGGCCGATGACGGTGCGGAGGTTTCACTACAGCCCAACGATGTTGTGCTCATCAGTGGAAGTTCGGGTATCGGCAAGTCCACACTGGCAACGGCCTTGACGGAGCGGTTCGTCGAGAGCGGGTTCCAGTTCTGCGTACTTGACCCGGAGGGCGACTATGATGAGCTGGAGAACGCGATCACCACCGGCGATGCCGAGAACGCGCCGATCGTCGATGAAGTGCTCGAACTGCTCGATCAGCCGGACGAGAACGTCGTCGTCAATGCCCTGGCCCTGCAGGTGAAGGAGCGGCCGGGATTTTTCGTCGATCTTCAATCTAAAATGGCGAGCCTGCGCAGGCAGTACGCGCGTCCGCACTGGCTCATTCTCGACGAAGCGCACCACTTAATGCCCGCTTCGCGCGATGGGACGTCCTTGGCGCTGCCCGACAGCGACACCGGCACGATCATGATAACCGTGCATCCGGACTCGATTGCCCCCAAGGCACTGGCAAACGTCAAGATCGTGCTTGCGCTGGGTCCGCAGGCCGACGAGGTCATCACCAGGTTCTGTGACGCCGTGGGCGAAGCGCACCCGTTGAACCTGTCCGCGCCCGAAGGTGACAAGGTGCTGTTCTGGCACCGGGACGAGGACGGACCGCGAGCGATATCCGTCGACAGACCTCGTCAGTCGCACAAGCGCCATACGCGCAAATATGCCGAAGGGCACCTCGACGAGCAGCGCAGCTTCTATTTCCGCGGTCCCAATGCAGACAAGAACATCCGGGCCCATAACCTGGCGATCTTCGTCCAGATCGCGGAGGGGATCGACGATCCGACCTGGGAATATCATCTGCGGCGGGGGGATTACTCGCGCTGGTTCAGGGACCTCATTCGCGACGAAGACTTGGCGACGGAAACCGCGCAGGTCGAGGAAGACCAGGCGCTCAGCCCGGCCGAGAGCCGCCGGGCCGTTGCCGATTTCATCCGCCGCCGCTACACGGCGCCGGCTTCAAAATAGCGCAAAACAAAGGGGCCGGTTGCCCGGCCCCTCGAAGGACGACTGCAGTCTCGATTAGCGCTTCGAGAACTGGAAGGAACGGCGGGCCTTGGCGCGGCCGTACTTCTTGCGCTCAACGACGCGGCTGTCGCGGGTGAGGAATCCGCCCTTCTTGAGCACGCCGCGAAGTTCGGGCTCATAGAAGGTCAGCGCCTGCGAGATGCCATGGCGCACGGCACCTGCCTGGCCCGAGAGACCGCCGCCCGAAACGGTGGCGACAATGTCGTACTGGTCCACGCGCTCGGCGACGCCAATCGGCTGCTGAACGATCAGCTGCAACACCGGACGGGCGAAATACGCGACGAAGTCCTTGCCGTTGACGGTGATCTTGCCCGAACCGGGCTTGACCCACACGCGGGCGACCGCGTCCTTGCGCTTGCCGGTGGCATAGGCGCGGCCATACTGGTCGAGCTTCTGAACGTGAACGGGTGCTTCGTTCGCCACCGGGGTGGCAGCCGAGGTCCCGAGGTCTTCGAGAGAATTGAGGGTCTCGGCCATATTATTTCACCTTGACGTTCTTGGTGTTCATGCCAGCAACGTCGAGCTTGACGGGCTGCTGGGCCTCGTGCGGATGCTCGCTGCCAGGATAGACACGCAGGTTCTTGAGTTGGGCGCGGGTAAGCGGGCCACCTGGCATCATGCGGCGTACGGCGTTTTCGAGGACGCGCTGCGGGAAACGGCCCTCGAGCAGTTGACGCGCGGTACGGTCCTTGATGCCGCCGGGATAGCCCGTGTGCCAGTAGAAGTGGTGCTGGTCGAGCTTGCGGCCGGTGAGCTTCACCTTGTCAGCATTGATGACGACGATGTTGTCGCCCATGTCCATGTGCGGGGTAAAGGTGGGCTTGTGCTTGCCGCGCAGGCGCGAGGCGATGATCGAAGCGAGGCGCCCGACGACGAGGCCTTCGGCGTCGATCAGGACCCACTGCTTTTCGATCTCGCTCGGTTTTGCCGAGTAAGTCTTCATTGTTTTGTCCTTGCAAAGTGCTTGCTTGCCGACGCGAACCGAAGCGGCGACGACGAGTTTCGCGCGCCATTTAGAGGCATGCGCAGCGCGGGTCAAGCAGAAAGAAAAAGTGCAGGCAAATCAATCGCGTAACGCTGCGGTATTATTTTACCGCAACCTAAGTCCTGATGCACGCTGCATATCTGCTAGATATATCACGATGACCCCTAGCAGTACGAAAGCGACCGCCTGATGGGCAACCGCAAGGGAGATCGGAACCATCATCAACAGCGTCGTGATCCCCAGCGAAACCTGCACCAACACCACAAGCGAGGCCTTCGAGAGCCATGAATGCACACCATGCAGCCCCCCTTCCCGGCTGCGACGCCACACGAGGAAAGCTGCGTAAGCCACGATTGCATATGCAATGCACCGGTGGATAAACTGCACAGTCAACGCGTTCTCGAAGAGATTGCGCCAGAAGGGTTCCATAACGCCGAGCCCGTTGGGAATGATCGCACCGTCCATCAGTGGCCAGGTATTGTAACCCATACCCGCATCGAGTCCGGCAACAAATGCTCCTGCAACAATCTGCACGAAAACGAGCACCAGTAACCCGATGGCGAGAGATTTATCGGTGTTGGTGGCATGCCCTTCGACCTGCGCCGGCGTCAGTAAGCGCGCTACGTAGGTCAGCGCCATAAAGAGTACCGCCGCTGCGCTCAAATGGGCGGCAAGGCGGTATTGCGAGACGGAAGTCAGCTCCGACAAACCTGAGGAGACCATCCACCAGCCGAGAAAACCTTGGAACCCGCCAAGAAAGAACAGTCCGACTAGCGGCCAGGTCAGCGAGCGCGGGAGGCGCTTCTGAAACAGGAACACTGCAAAGGGCACGACGAAGAGCACGCCTACCGTACGGGCCAGCAGACGGTGAAGCCATTCCCAGAAGAAGATGAGCTTGAAATCCTCAAGGCTCATCCATGAGTTGACCGCCTCATATTGCGGAATCTGCTGATAAGCCTCGAATTCGGCCTGCCAGTCGGCATCCGTCAGAGGAGGAATGACGCCGGTCACAGGCTTCCAGCTCGTAATCGAAAGGCCGGACTCGGTGAGACGCGTAATGCCGCCGACTATGAGGATCAGCAGCACGAATGCGGCCAGTCCATAGAGCCAGAATCGAACCGGCCGCAGCCGGTCACCGGTATAGGTGATCTCGCTCATTGCGGCATTTTGAACGTTAGCCAAGGCGTATTCCGGGTGTTCGTGGGTGTGGCGCAGTGGTATGCCCGCAATCCTCTCGATGCAACGGTCTCAATGCCGCACCATGAACCAATCGCAACGCAAGCTCGCCGGATCACTGCTGCTTCCCGCCTCGATCATGCTCTGGGCGGTGCTGGCGACGGGCATCTACCTGATCCTGCTGGCAGGACTGCCCTGGTGGGTGCAGGTAACCTATTTCGCTATTGCGGGACTTGGCTGGCTCTGGCCGGCGACCTTCCTCATTACGTGGATGTCGCGCCCGGACGCTGACTAGGCTGCGAGCTTGCCTAGCCAGGTGAACACCGCTCCACTTGCGAAAACATCGACATAGCGGCGCGACTGAAAGAGACCGTTGAGCGACACCCGCGGCAGCGCGGTCGGTGTCTGCAAGTGCTCTGGATAAAGACCACCCGGCCTCGTAGTCACAGCCGTGGTTAGCCCTGCCTCTGCCGCAAGGCGGAATTCGCGCTCGCCGGCTGAAAGTGGCCCACCCAAGGGGTAAGAGAAGTGCTTTGGCCTTCTCCCAAACTTTGCCGCCAGCATATCGAGCGAGTACCCGATCTCGCGCTCTGCCGCTGCCGCGGGAAGTTTTGCGAGTTCATAATGGTTCACGGTGTGAGCACCGATCGTACAAAGTTGTTCGCTGGCCATCATGCGCATCTCATCCCAGTTCATGATGAGCGCGCGGCAGTGGGCGTGAAGGTCCAATCCATGATTGCAAGCCATCTGGGACATGAGTTCGATGCGCTCCGGCTCCGGCATCTTGCGCATGCGCCAGTAGAGCCGATCGAAGACGTCCTGCTTCTGCTCGACACTAGCAGACGCGAATTCAGTGCCCTCGGCAACAACGGTCTCATGCGCAGAGATGATGTCCTCGAGCGCCTGCCACCAGAGCTCGCCCGTACCATCGACAAAGGCGGTCGGCACATAGAGTGTGAACGGGCAGTCATGCTTGCGCAGGATCGGCAGAGCGTGGATCAGGTTGTCCCGATAGGCATCGTCAAAAGTGAAGACAGCAAATCGCCGAGTCGTACCTGGCGCGGCCAGCCGCTCCAGTGCCTCATCGAGCGTAATGATGTCGATATCGAGATCCCGCACCCGCTCGATCACATAGTCGAGAAAGTCGGGGCGCACCTGCAGGATTGCGTTTGGCGAAAAGGCGGCGGGCGCATCCGGCAAAACCCGGTGCAGTGTGAAGATCACACCTCGGCACGACGAAAACGCGCGCATCAGCGCCGGCAAGCGGGAAAGCCACAAGGCTTCGAACGCACCCCTGATCGCCGTGTACTTTAAGCTCACGCAGGGACCCTCATGCCGCTACGGCGACCGGTGAACGAACGATCTCGACCAGACCGAAACCGGCTTCGGACAAATCCTCGCGAATGGTTTCAAGCCGCTCGTCATCATCGTCGGACACCAACACCAATCGGTCGGCAACACCCGCGAATGCGGGAAGGGTCGAATTTGTGTCCGCTACGCCGGTCAACACCAGTACGACTTCATAAATGTCGCTCAATGCCTCTACGAGCGTCGCAGGCTTAGCCGAGCGTCGATCAAATTTGACACTTATTCCCCAAGGCACCTCGGCAAAGCCGTCATCGGCGGATTTATGCACCACGTCGCCGAAGCTGGCATCGCCAGTGCTGAGGTCAGCGATACCCAACGCATCGCCACTCAGAGAACTCCCTGCATCTATCAGTGCAACGCTGATCTCGTGCCCTAAGCAGTCGTCAATCAGCCTTTGAACAAGCACCTGGCAGGCAGCTTCATCTCCATGACCCGCCAGGAGCACGACGCGGCAGCGGCCGAGCACAAGGTCGGAGGAAAGCCGTTCATGATCAGGCAGGAAGGCCGGGGCGGGGTCCGACATCTCCGCAAAGCGCGCCACCTCATCGACATCGGCCGCTGGGCTCTCTTCGATCTCGGGCTCCAGCCCGGGTTCGGCCTCAAGCGCCTCCTCCGGGCGATCGGCATCATTCAGCTCCAAGATTTCCGGGCTGAAAACAGGCTCCTCAACTGGAGAAAGGTCTTCAGTCAGGCGGTCGACCTCGTCCCCTGCTTCGAGGGTATCGCGCATGAAGGACGGTGGAACTTCGCCAGGCACCGTGCCCGGCCCAGCCTCAGCCTCCTCATCTTCGACCAAGACCGGGTCCTCTTCGAAGATGCGGTCCGCATCCTCAGTCATTCTTCGGGAGGACAGCGCTTGCATGCTGATGATCGCGCGTCCCGAAACGAGTTCGGCAAAAATTATGATGCCGACCTGCCCCGTAACCATAACGATGCCGACAGCCAGCAGAATCATCGTCGTTTGCGGAAAAACCGGACCAGCCGCCGGGGCCGCCATGCTGATCACCCGCACATCGGGCAGCGCTGAATTTGCGTCTGTGCGTGAAGCCGCCTGACTATAGCTGCGCAGGTAACTCTCCAATAGGTCGCGCTGCGCGTCGGCTTCGCGGATGAGCCCCTGCAGGGTAACGTTGTCCCGCGTAGCCTCCGAAGCAGAGGCCTTGAGCGCTTGGAGTTCTTCGCGAAGCGAGGCTTCGAGCCCGGTCTGAATTTCGGCCTCAGCCTCGAGTGAGGCCGCAATCTTACGCCCCTCTTCGCGAAGCTGATTTTCGAGGGCACCGATTTGAGCATCGATGGCACGGATATTGGGATGGTTGGGCAGTAGCGTTGCCGAGAGTTGCGCACGCTCGCCCTGAAGCCGCGCACGTTCCTGCGTCAACTGCTGGATGACGGCCGAGGATTGAACGTCGGGCACGCTCTCGATCGACTGGCCTTGCTCGATAAGTCCACGAATGAGCGTCGCGCGCGACAGCGCCTGACTCTTGCGCTCCTGGGCGGCATTGATCTGGGCAGCTATCGTTGAAAGCTGCTGGTCGAGAAGGCTGGTGTTGTTCGTGCCGGTGAAAAGATCGTGCTCAACCCGGAAGTCAGCGACCGCCCGCTCCGCCTTTTCTACGCTAACGCGCAGTTCCCCAATCTCATCGCCGAGCCATCCGGATACGTCCGCCGTATCGGAAAGATAGAGTTCGGCCCGCCGCTTCACATGGGCGTTTGCCACCGCATTTGCGATCCGGGCTGATAGGTCAGGATCCTGTGTGCGAACTGAAACCGTGATGACACGAGAGTCGCGCTGCTGGGCAATGGTCAGGCGGTCAAGCAGGTTGGCGAGGATGAACTGATCACCCGTGGAAACGTCCGCACTCCTGCCGAGCAGCCGCCCGATGATTGCCGAGGGTGAGAATCCGCCACCGCCGCTCACGAATTCGGGCACGGCGCGCAGGTCCGCGTCTTCGATCACGCGCAGCAGCGTATCGCGTGACTTAATCAGTTCGATCTGACTGGAAACAACTCCGGCGTCACCCGAAGACCCGACGGAGGCACCCTCACCAGGCAGCCCGCTGGTGCGTGGCTCAACAAGTATCTGTGCCGTAGACTCATAAAGGCGCGGGGTGAACATCAGAACAGCATATGTCGCCCCGAGCACCAGCGCCGTCAGAAGTATGATGCGCGGCGCGCGCATCAGGACAGCCTTCATCACGGCCCCGGTATCGATTCTGCTGTCCAGCGTCCTGGCGTCCCGCCCAAACTGCGACTCGTCGCTCATTTCGCCCCTCACCGTCACGTGGCGGGACTATCGGGCGATTATGGTAATCAATCCGTTAAGAGCCGTTGCAGTCCGCTACAACGGCGCATGAGGGATAAAAGAATTATTAACCACGCGATCCGAAGATGCCCCAAGTCTCGGGGGTAGATTCCATGCGCGTGCTGCAGCTCGTCTTCATCGCCTTGCTAGTGCCGCTTGCCGGCTGCGCGACGACGCAGCCCACAACTTATCTCGTCGAGACCAATGGGCCCTATACCCTGGACACCGGCGACGCGGTTCGCGTCACGGTTTATGGCGACGCCAATCTCACCAACACCTATCGCGTTGACGATAGCGGAGCGATTGCATTCCCGCTCGTAGGCCCCATAGCCGTTCGCAACCAGACGACCAGCGCAGCGGCAGCGCGGATTGCTGCCGCCCTATCCAATGGCTACATGCGCAGCCCGGATGTGGCGGTAGAGGTCGCGGAATACCGTCCCTTCTTCATCCAGGGCGAGATCGCCAATGCGGGCCAATTTCCTTACGTCTATGGCATGACGGTGCGCGCCGCGGTCAGCGCTGCCGGCGGTTTTACCGATACTGCCGATCGCGAACAAGCGGTCGTCTATCGTCGTCAGGGTAACGAGATGGGCACGGGTTCGGTAGATCTCGACTTCCCGATCCATCCCGGCGACACCATAGTTATTCAGGAACGCTGGTTTTGAATAAGCCGGACGGCCGACAACTGCGCATCTTGCAGGTGATGCGCGCACCGGTTGGCGGACTTTTCCGCCATGTTTCCGACCTCTCACGTGAACTGGCGCGCCGCGGACATCGCATCGGGATCGTGGTCGATTCGCTTTCCGGTGACAGCCAGACCGAGGAGAAACTGCAGGCGCTCTCGCCCAGCCTCACCCTTGGCATTCATCGCCATGCCATGCCGCGTGTTCTTGGCACTGGCGATCTGACGCTACCCATCACCTTGCGCAAGCTGGTGCGCGAGCTTGGCGCCGATGTCGTGCATGGTCACGGCGCCAAGGGTGGTTTCCATGCCCGGCTCGCCGTGCCACGCCGCTCGCGCGTGGCGACCTTCTACACCCCCCATGGGGGCGTTCTGCATTTCGACGCCAGGTCTAAGGCCGGGCGTGCCTTCCACATGCTCGAACGCCGTCTCATGGAGCGCACCAGCCTCATCTGTTTCGAGAGCGCGTTTGCCCAGCGTGCCTACGCCACCGTAATTGGCGAGCCGACCTGCCCATGGGCCGTCGTTCACAACGGGCTTCGTGAAGATGAGTTCAGCCCGGTCGACCCTGCCCCCGATGCCGCCGATTTCGTGTTCGTGGGCGAACTTCGCAGGCTAAAGGGGCTCCATGTACTGCTGGAGGCGCTTGCGCAGGTAACTCGGCCAGATGGGTCCCCTGCCACCCTGGCGATAGTTGGCGATGGCCCCGACCGCGCGATGTTCCAGGAGCAGGCGAGAGAGCTCGATCTGGCCGAGCGAGTGACATTTGCCGGCGCGGGACCTGCACGCGCCGCCTTCCAACGCGGCCGGTGCGCCGTTGTCCCGTCCCTGGCAGAATCCCTGCCTTATATCATCATGGAAGCGACGGCGGCCGGACTGCACGTCATCGCCACACGCGTGGGGGGCATTCCGGAAATCTTCGGACCAACCAGCGATAGCCTTATACCGCCCGCCGACGCCACGGCACTTCGCGAGGCTCTGCAAAGCTTCCTGGACTCACCTTCGTCCGCTGCGGCAGAGGCAGGGATGCGCCTGGCGTTCGTCCGCGAGCGTTTCTCGGTCACCGGTATGACCGACGCAATCGAAGAGCGTTACCTTTTGGCAACCGCAAATACGGGTTTACCTGCAGTCTGACCTGGTACTTTCACTGAGTCTTCACCTGTAGGAGCCGAGAACTGCGCCGTACCTCATCATTTCGGCGCCACCATGTTCCGACTCGACCCCCGACAGGCAATGAAGGAGCACGTCTCCGGCGAGACCCCACGTCTTGCTCCAAAGGGTCTCACCGCGGCAGCTGAGGCCATCATCGCTGCTCCGGTAGAGCACACCCTGTCGGCTCCCGTGATCGCCGGCATCGCACAGGCCCTCGAAGCCGTGCTGCTGGCCGGATTGGGTGCCGCCATCTATCTCGGCTACATAGGAGGTGGGGAGGACACCTTCTATCTGCCGGTAATTCTCGGTACGGCGCTCCTCGCCAATGTCGCGCTCAATATCGCCGGCACGCACCGCATCAGTGCCTATTGCAAGCTCTTTTCTCAGATGTCGCGAGTCCTTGCGGCCTGGACGGGGGCCGTTCTGGTGCTCACGGTAGGGGTCTTCCTGTTCAAAGCGTCGGACCAGGTATCCCGCCTATGGTTGCTTGGGTGGTATTTTGGCGGCGCCTTGTTTCTTATTGCTTTCCGGCTTTCGCTGCGGACGTTGGTGCAGAAATGGACACAGGAAGGTAGACTCAAGCGCCGGACGGTCATTGTCGGCGGGGGGAAGGATGCCGCTGATCTTATAGAGAAAATTCGGCAGAGTGCCGGCAACGACATCAACCTGTTCGGTCTTTTCGACGATCGTGTCGACGATCGCTCACCTGAAATGGTTGCCGGGTGTCCCAAGCTCGGCCGAGTAGCCGATCTGGTGGAATTTGCGCGTCGGACGCGGGTCGATCTCGTCATTGTCTCGATGCCGCTCTCGGCCGAAAAGCGCGTGCTGGAAATGCTGCGCACTCTCTGGGTCCTGCCGGTCGATATTCGTCTCTCGGCGCATATGAGCCAACTCAAGTTCACCGACCGCGCCTATTCCTATGTGGGAGGCGTGCCGGTGTTCGATATGGCCGACCGGCCGATCTCCGACTGGAACCACGTCTTCAAGTGGACATTCGACAAGGCCGTTGCTCTCATCGCGCTTGTCTTGCTTTCGCCTGTCATGGCTGTGACGGCGATTGCCATAAAGATCGAGAGCAAGGGGCCGATCCTCTTCCGGCAAGGACGGCACGGCTTCAACAACGAAATCATCAAGATCTACAAGTTCCGCTCGATGTACACCGACCTTGCTGACGTCAATGCCAGCAGGCTGGTGACCAAGCGCGATCCGCGTGTCACCCGGGTCGGCCGCTTCATCCGCAAGACCTCGATCGACGAACTGCCGCAGCTTTTCAACGTGCTCAAAGGTGAGCTCTCGATCGTGGGGCCACGCCCGCATGCTCTGGAGGCCAAGGCGGAGAATGCTCTTTACTACGAGGCGGTCGAGGGCTACTTCGCCCGGCATCGCGTCAAGCCCGGCATGACCGGCTGGGCGCAGATCAATGGATGGCGCGGCGAGACCGACACGATCGACAAGATCATGCAGAGGGTCAATCACGACCTCTACTATATTGAGCACTGGTCGCTGCTTTTCGACCTCTACATCCTGCTGATGACCCCGGTTTCGCTCATCTCCAAGCGCGAGAATGCCTATTGAGCGCCATAGGCACATTCGACAACGCCCTTGTTGCGCGCAACGCTGGCGTAACGCTGTTGAAGGAGGCTGCTCGCCGGCTGTTCCATGTGCTGGTAGCGCTCTGGATATTCGCCGGCGCGTTCGTCTTCATCGAACCTTCGCCTTATGAAGTCGCTTTTCTTGGCGTCCTCGCCATCGCACTCGTCAGCGGATTTGCGCTCTACCGCTCGACGCTGGGCCTGCTCTTCATCTTCGTCGCATTCGTTCCTTTCGGACTGATCAGCGTCTTTCAGGTGCAACGCACCCCCCTCTCCGATGCCTTAATATTTGTCGGCGTTACCTATTTTCTGCTGCTGACGTCGTATTTCGTTGCCAACTACGTAGCCGACCGGCCGATCCGCAACATGCGGATCATCATGGCGGCATATACCGCCGCGGCTCTTGTCTCCTCGGCTGTCGGGCTTCTCGCCTATCTCGGACTGCTACCAGGTGCGGAACTTTTCCTGCTTTATGGCCGCGCACGGGCGATGTTCAACGACCCCAATGTCTATGGGCCGTTCCTCATTCTTCCGGCGATGTATGCGCTCCAACGGGCGTTGTTATTGACCGGTCGGTCCGCGATCTTCGCCTCTGCCGTCTATTTGGCGCTGTTCGTAGGCGTGTTCGTAAGCTTTTCGCGCGCGGCTTGGGGGCATTTCGCCGGCTCTTCGCTGTTGGTGTTGCTGCTGTGCTTTTTTCTCCTGGCCAAGGCGCAGGACAAGGTGCGCATCCTCATCCTTTCTCTGGCGGGCGTTGCTGCTTTGATGGTCGTGCTGGTGGGCCTGCTCAGCATTCCGGCGGTTGCCGAACTCTTCGAGGTCCGCACCGAAGCGCAGAACTATGATTCCGGCGAAACCGGCCGCTTTGGCAGGCAGGGCTTTGCCTTTGAGCTGGCGCTGCAGAACCCATTGGGGATAGGCCCACTGGAATTTCGCCATGGCCCGATCATCGAAGAGCCGCACAACACCTATGTCAGCGTGTTGCACGTTTATGGCTGGGGCGGTGGCCTGCTCTACTATGCATTTGTTGGCGCGACACTGTGGATGTCATGGGCCAGTCTCGCCCGCCCCTCCCCGCTGCGCCCGCTGATGATCCCACTCACTGCGACCTATGTGATGCTCATCATCGAAGCGGGGATCATCGATACCGATCACTGGCGGCATTATTTCCTTGTCGCGGGCCTGATCTGGGGGGTCAACACGGCGATCCGC
>Ga0180220_1000350_pt1 | contig 57051 bp, 52 predicted proteins | sample eDN5th37CBELigBY_FD_151335 | JGI IMG/M metagenome (GOLD analysis project Ga0180220, IMG submission 151335) | Enriched backyard soil microbial communities from Emeryville, California, USA - eDNA 5th pass 37_C BE-Lig BY (version 2) (version 2) | ecosystem: Environmental > Terrestrial > Soil >...
CAAGCGCTGGCGGGGCGTGCATCACTGGAAGCAGGCGATGCAGACGTTCCAGATCCTGTTCGGCGAAGACCGCGTGCCGGTCAACGCATGACATCAACCGCAGTTACACAGTTCGTTTGACAGACCCTCGTAGAGCCGCTTCTGTATTGACTCGCTGACTTTGGTGGGGTAGTAAATCTTCTCAATTGGTAATGCCTGCGTCATCCCTAGTATCTTTACTGATGCCACACTATTTCTAGTTCGCGTCAAGTGTGATTCGACAATCTGCTGCAGATCTCTAGGCTCGAAGACATTTTTGCTTAGGAGGTCAAACAGCTTGTCGCCAAGGCGCTTTAGGAATCCTGACGCTACGCTTTCAGCCATCTTTTCGGCAATCATGTTTGCTTCGTACCCTTTGCAATAGCGCCACCCTTCTTACCCGCACTTCGAATACCCACAATTCAAACACGTAGCACACCCGTCCATGATGATGACGGCGGTGGTGTTGCACTTGTGGCAGAGGGTGGCGCCGGGCGGGAAGGCGCTGGATTCGGCGGGGGCGTCGGTCGGCGCGGCGGCGGCGCCCCTGGCGGAGGTTTCGGCGCCGGCGCCGCCCATGGAGACGTTGAAGCCGCCGTTGCCGGCGCCTTCGACGCTCAGGGATTCAGAGTTTTTTTTTGAGCGGGCGTCGTAGGCGGCGCGCTTCTCGGCGATCAGCTTCTTCTGCGATTCGTCGAGTTCGGGGTCGTGCAGCAGGCCGATCATCTTGAGGTGGGTTTCGACCACCGCGCCGAGTTCGGCGACGATGCTCGGCATGTAGACGCCGCCGGCCTTGAAGTAGCCGCCGCGCGGGTCGAACACGGCCTTCAGCTCCTCCACCAGGAACGTCACGTCGCCGCCCTTGCGGAACACGGCGGACATGATGCGCGTGAGCGCGACGATCCACTGGAAGTGCTCCATGTTCTTCGAGTTGATGAAGATCTCGAACGGGCGGCGCAGCTCGTATTCGGTGCCCTGGTTGAGCACGATGTCGTTGATCGTGACGTACAGCGAGTGCTCGAACAGCGGCGACTTGATCTTGTAGGTGGCGCCGATCAGGGCCTCGGGGCGCTCGACCTTCTCGTGCATCTGGATGATTTCGGCCATCGGCACGCTCGGCGCGCTCTCCGGCGCCTCGGCGGCAGGGACGACCTTGGTGGTTTCCTCGGGCTTGACGACGGAATAGCCCTTGATCTTCTTCGTGATCTTCATTGCGTGCTTCCGGATGCGGGTGGTGCGGTGAACGGTGCCGGCCGGTGGCCGGCGACGACGGACGGCGACGCCGCGCGCGGGGCGCGGCGCCGCCGGAATGGTTCGGCTTATTTCTTCCTGGCTGCCTTGCGCACGGCCTTCTTCACGGTCTTGCGCGGCGCCGCCTTGCGGGCGGACTTCTTTGCGACCTTCGAGGCCGCTTTCCTCGGCGCAGCCTTGCGCGCCGCGGTCTTCTTCACCGCCTTGCGCACGGTCGTGCCGGCGGCTTTCCCGGTTGCCTTCTTGGCGACCTTCCCGGCCGCCTTCTTCGCGGCCTTCTTCGCCGTGCCCTTCCTGGCCGCGGCGGCGAGTTCGGCGGCGCTCTTGCGCGCCATGTCCGCGCGGTGCGCGCGCGCGTAGCTCTGGATGTCCTTGAAGGTTCCGTCGGCGTTGCGTACGGCGTAGAGCTTCTTGCCGCCGGTGCTGTACATCGTGGTGCGCTTGCGCGTGGCCATGCTCTCGTCCTCGGCGGCGCGGTGGGCGGGCATGCATCGTCCGGCCGGCCGCCGCGGACCGGCCGGCGATGCTGCGATCAACGGCGGCGACCGGCCTTCTTCGCGGCCTTGCGGGCCGGGGCCTTCTTCGCCGGACGGCGCGCCGGCGTGGCCTTGCGCGTCGCCTTCTTCGCAGCCTTCTTCACGGCCTTCTTCGCCACCTTGCGCGCGGGCGTCGCCTTGCGCGTGGCCTTCTTCGCCGCCTTCTTCGCCACCTTGCGCGCCGGCGCCTTGCGCACGGCCTTCTTCGCGGCGACCTTGCGCGTGGCCTTCCTGGCCGCCTTGCGCACCGACTTCTTCGCCGCGGCGGCCTTCTTCTTCGCCTTGCGCACGACCTTCTTCGCCGCCTTCTCTTCGGAGCCGGACGTCTTGGAGACCGCCTTCTTCGCCTTGGCGACCACCGCCTTCACCTTGCGCGCGGCCTGCTTGCGCGCCTTGGCGGCCTTGGTGGCGACCTTCTTGGCCGTGTTCTCGACCGCGGCCTTGGCGTCGGACGCCGCGCTGCTGACCGAGGTGACGACCGCACCGGCCGCGTCGGCGATCGAACTGCCGATCTGCGCCGCGCCTTCCTTCAGACCTTCGAACGTACCGCCTTCGCTGTGCATGGGAATCCCCTCTCCTGTTTCGCTGTGTTGTGAGCCTGCTGGATGACCTGAATCACGAGACACGAGTGACGCAACGCCGGAGCCCGGGTGCCCATGCAGCCATGGGCGTGGTTCGCACGGATCGGAGCCTCTCGCGGGGTTCCTCGCGGGTGCTCAGAACTTGCCGTAATAGCCTTCCTTCAGCGCGTCGAACAGGTTGGCCGCGGTGTGCGTTTCGCCATCGTACTCGATCTCTTCATTGCCCTTGACCTCCACCACCGAACCGTCCTCGAGTTCGAAGCGGTACGTGGTGTTGGCGAGATCATGCTCCTTCACCAGCACTCCTTGGAAGGCCGCCGGGTTGAACCGGAAGGTGGTGCAGCCCTTGAGGCCCTGCTTGTGGGCGTAGCGGTAGATGTCCTTGAAGTCCTCGTAGGGGTACGAGGTGGGCACGTTGGCGGTCTTGGAGATGGAGGAATCGACCCACTTCTGCGCCGCCGCCTGGATGTCGACGTGCTCGGTCGGGGTGATGTCGTCGGCGGAGACGAAGTAGTCCGGCAGCTTCTCGGCCGGGTCGTCGGAGAACGGCATGGCGCGGCCGTTGATGAGTTCGCGGTAGGCGAGCAGCTCGAAGCTGTAGACCTCGACCTTCTCCTTCGATTTCTTGCCCTCGCGGATCACGTTGCGGCTGTAGTGGTGCGCGAACGAGGGCTCGATGCCGTTGCTGGCGTTGTTGGCCAGGGACAGGCTGATCGTGCCGGTCGGCGCGATCGAGCTGTGGTGGGTGAAGCGGGCGCCGGTCTCGGCCAGCTCGTGGACGAGCTCGGGCGCGACCTCGGCGATGCGCTGCATGTAGCGGCTGTACTTCGCGTGCAGCACGCGGCCGGGGATGGTATCGCCGACCTTCCAGCCGTCGGCGGCCATTTCCGGGCGCTGGCGCAGCATCGCGCCGGTGACGGTGAACTCCTGCGCGAGGAGCGGCGCCGGGCCCTTCTCCTTCGCCAGCGACAGCGCGACTTCCCAGCCCGCCAGCGCCATCTCGCGCGCGACGTCCTCGGTGAACCGGCAGGCGTCGCCGGAGCCGTAGCGCATCTTCAGCATGGTCAGCGTGCTGCCGAGGCCGAGGAAGCCCATGCCGTGGCGGCGCTTGCTCATGATCTCGCGGCGCTGCTGCTCCAGCGGCAGGCCATTGATCTCGACCACGTTGTCGAGCATGCGCGTGAACACGCGCACGACTTCCCGGTACTCCTCCCAGTCGAAGCGCGCGTTCGGGCCGAACGGGTCGCGCACGAAGGTGGTGAGGTTGACCGAGCCGAGCAGGCAGGAGCCGTACGGCGGCAGCGGCTGCTCGCCGCAGGGGTTGGTCGCGCGGATGTTCTCGCACCACCAGTTGTTGTTCATCTCGTTGACGCGGTCGATGAGGATGAAGCCCGGCTCGGCGTAGTCGTACGTCGAGACCATGATCATGTCCCACAGGTGGCGCGCACGCAGGTGGCCGTACACCTTGCACGCGACCAGGCCGTCGTCGCGGGTGACGTAGTTCTTGTGCGTCGGCCAGTCGCGCCAGACGACCTGGGCCGGGTCGGCGAGGTCGATCTCGGACTGTTCCTTGACGTGGATCGGGAACACCAGCGGCCAGTCGGCGTCGTTCTCGACCGCCTCCATGAAGCCGTCGGTGATCAGCAGCGAAAGGTTGAACTGGCGCAGGCGCCCGTCCTCGCGCTTGGCGCGGATGAACTCGCGCACGTCCGGGTGGGCGACATCGAACGTGCCCATCTGCGCGCCGCGGCGGCCGCCGGCGGACGAGACCGTGAAGCACATCTTGTCGTAGATGTCCATGAAGGACAGCGGGCCGGAGGTGTAGGCGCCGGCGCCGGAGACGTACGCGCCGCGCGGGCGCAGGGTCGAGAACTCGTAGCCGATGCCGCAGCCGGCCTTCAGCGTGAGGCCGGCCTCGTGCACCTTTTCGAGGATGTCGTCCATCGAATCCTCGATCGTGCCCGAGACGGTGCAGTTGATCGTCGAGGTCTTCGGCTTGTGTTCCTGCGCGCCGGCATTGGAGGTGATGCGGCCGGCCGGGATCGCGCCGCGGCGCAGCGCCCACAGGAATCGCTCGTACCAGTACGCCTTCTTGTCGGCCGTTTCCTCGACGTCGGCGAGCGCGCGCGCGATGCGCTGGTAGCTGTGGTCGATGTCCTTGTCGACCGGCTCGCCCTGCTTGGATTTCAGGCGGTACTTCTTGTCCCAGATGTCGTAGGACGCCGGCTGCAGCGGAATTTCCGCCGCGCCGCGCGCGAGCGTCTCGAGGCGCACGGTGCTCATGTTGTTCTGATTCTCCCAGTCTCGGCGGGCGGCGTCGGCCACCCGGCACGCTGAAGTCCTTCCCGCCTCTCCCGAAGGCAGTCGTACAGCGCCGCTTCCATGTCACCGGAGCCGGAGAGCGCCACAATCTGTGGCCTCGCCGCGTTCAGGTGACCACAAGATGTTGTGGCGCCGGTCGGCAAAACTACGCCCCTCGCAAGCCGATGTAAAGGCGCCGCGGGCGGCGCCGCGACGTGGCGTGGTGCGTGCAACCTGAACGCCGGCCACGGCCTGTCGCCGCCCACCGGAAAGCACCGAAACTGGGGCGGACCCGTGCGGTCTGAGCTGCACCGCGCCTACCCTTATCCAAACGCCCAAGGACCCAGGAAACGGACATGTCCAACGCCCGAACCCACCACCTGTACCGCCGCCTCGCGTTCGCTGCGATCCCGCTCGCCGCGCTGCTGTCGCTCGGCCTGTTCGCGACCGGCGGTGGCCGGCCCGCGACCGCCGCGCTGCCGCCCGCGATCGACGGCCAGGCGCTGCCCTCGCTCGCGCCGATGCTCGAGCGCGTGACGCCGGCGGTGGTCAACATCGCCTCGAAGACGCACGTCGCGGTGCGCAACCCGTACTTCGACGACCCGATCTTCCGCCGCTTCTTCGGCGTGCCGGCGATGCCGCGCGAGCGCGTGCAGCAGTCGCTCGGCTCGGGAGTCATCGTCGACGCGGCCAAGGGCTACCTGCTGACCAACAACCACGTGGTCGAGGGCGCGGACGACATCACGGTGACGCTGTCGGACGGCCGCTCGGTCAAGGCCAAGGTGCTCGGCACCGACCCCGACACCGACCTCGCCGTGCTGCAGATCCCGGCCGATGGCCTCAGCGCGATCCCGCTCGCCGATTCGTCGAAGCTGCGCATGGGCGATTTCGTGGTCGCGGTCGGCGACCCGTTCGGCATCGGCCAGAGCGCCAGCACCGGCATCGTCTCCGGCCTCGGCCGCAGCGGCCTGCGCGGCACCGGCTACCAGAACTTCATCCAGACCGACGCCTCGATCAACCCGGGCAATTCGGGCGGCCCGCTGGTCAACCTGCGCGGCGAGCTGGTCGGCATCAACTCGATGATCTACTCGCCGTCCGGCGGCAGTGTCGGCATCGGCTTCGCGATCCCGTCCAACCTCGCCAGCGACGTCATGCGCCAGCTGGTCACCACCGGCCAGGTCAAGCGCGGCGCGCTCGGCGTGGAGGCGCAGGACGTGACGCCGGAACTCGCGCGCGTACTCGGCATCCCGTCCAGCCGCGGCGCCGTGGTCACGCGCGTGCGCGCGAACTCCCCGGCCGAGACCGCCGGCCTCAAGCCCGGCGACGTCATCGTCTCGCTCAATGGCCGCCCGATCGCCGGCGAGCAGGACCTGCACAACGCCGAGGGCCTGAGCGCCGCCGGCGCGTCGGTCGAGGTCGGCCTGCAGCGCGACGGCAAGCCGCTGACCATCACCACCGCGCTGAAGCCGACCGAGCTGCAGGTCATCCAGGGTGACACGCTCGACCCGCGCGTCGCCGGCGTCACCTTCAGCGAGCTCGCCGACACCGTGCGCCGCCAGGGCATCGGTGGCGTCTCCGTCAGCCGCATCCGCGAGAACAGCCGCGCCTACGCCGCGGGCCTGCGCAACGGCGACATCATCGTCGAGGTCAACCGCCGCGACCTGCGCGGCGCGAGCGATTTCTCGCGCCTCGTCTCCAGCCGCCCGCGCCAGCTGATGCTGACCCTGCTGCGCGCAGGGGAGGCGTTCTACCTCATCCTCTGAGCACCACCGGCCGCGCCCGCATCCGCGGGCGCGCAACCTTTCCACCGGCGCGAAGGCGGGATGCCGCGGTGTTCCTCGCCATCGCTCGAAGCGACGCAGGCCCGCACGACGTGCGCACCCCGCGGGTGCGAGCACGTCCGCGCAGCGACGGGCACGCCCGCCCGCCGCGCCGCGCGCAGGCGCGCGGCGTGGCGGTTCACGGACGCCGCGGACCCCGCGTGCTAAGGTGCGCGCACTTCGATTGCCCCGAATCCTGAACATGTCGCCACGCCGCTTCTTCGCCCGCCTGCTGTTCGCAGCCAGCCTCCTCGCCGTCGCCTGCGGTGCCTCCGCCGCCGCGCAGAAGGACGATCTCGTCTGGCGCGGGGATCATGCGACCGGGCGCGCGCTGATGGAGGACATCGCGAAGGAATACTCGCGCCAGAAACTTGGCAGGATCAGCCTCGAGCCGTTCAGCACCGTGTCCGGCCTGGACGCGGTCGAGAAGGGCACCGCCGACATCGCCGGTAGCGCGCGCGGCAAGCACGCGCGCCGCGCCGAGGAGGCGAACCTCGAGTTCGCGCCGGTCGCGCTCGACGCGGCGGTGCTCGTCACGCACCCACGCAACCCGGTGCGCAGCCTGACCCTGAAGCAGGTCTACGACATCTACTTCGGGCGGATCAGGAACTGGAAGGACCTCGGCGGCCCGGACAAGGAGATCAACCTCTACGGCATCGCCGCGCCGCTCGACGGCGTCGAGTACAGCCTGCGCGAACTCGTCTACCGCAAGGGCGACCAGCCGGTCGCGGTGCCGCGCCTGTACCTCAACACGACCAAGCTCGAGGAAGCGATCACGCTGGACCCGGCCGGACTCGGCCTGTCGACGCTGGCGACGAGCTGGGGCAACAAGGGCCTGCGCGCGATGGCCATCGAAGGCGTCGAGCCGTCGGTGCGCAGCGTGTCCGACGGCAGCTACCCGCTCTACATCACGCTCTACACGGTCAACCGCGCCGGCTCGCCGAAGCAGGACGCGATCGACCGCTACCGGGCCTTCCTCGCCACGCCCGCGGTCAGCGACATCCTCAAGCGCCACCAGCTGATCCCGTACGCGGATGCGGCGCCGATCGTCGCGCGCAACGACGAACGCATGAAGTTCATCGACGCGCGCGTCGGCCGCGACGCCAGCGGCGTGGTGGCGGTCGCCGCGAGCACGCCGCCGCCGACCCCGGTGTCGGCGCCGCACGCGACCCTGTCGTCGGCGGTGTCGATGGCGCCGGCCTCGGCGACCGCCGAAGCGGCACGCCAGAACCTCGCGCGCGCCGAGGCGAAGAAGGCCGAGGCCAAGCCGGTCGCGAAGGCCGCGCCGGCGCCGAAGAAGGCTGCCGCGCCGGCGAAGCCGAAGGTCGCCAAGGCGGCGACGCCGAAGAAGGCCGAGGCGCCCAAGGCCGCCGAACCGAAGGCGGACGCGAAGGCCGAAGCGCCGAAGGCGCCCTCGTTCGGCAACGTGGATTCCGGCAGCGGCGCACGCTGATCGCGGGCGGTGCGCGATGCGCATCCTCGCGATCTCGCTCGACCTCGACGACACGCTCTGGCCGGTCGAACCGGCGATCCTCGCCGCCGAACAGGCACTCGACGACTGGCTCGCGACGCATCACCCGCCGGTCGCGGCGGCGTGGCCGGTCGCGGCGATGCGCGCATTGCGCGAGACCGTCGCGGCCGAGCGCCCCGACCTCGCGCACGACTTCACCGCGCAGCGCCTGATCACCCTCGAGCGCGCGTTCGCCGCCTGCGGCATCGACGAGGCGTCGGTCGAGGCGGCGTTCGAGGTCTACTACGCCGCGCGCAACCGCGTCGTCTGCTACCCGGACGCGATCCCCGCGCTGCAGGCGCTGGCCGAGCGGCTGCCGCTGGCGAGCCTGTCCAACGGCAACGCCGACCTCGAGCGGATCGGCCTGCGCGGGCATTTCCGCCACTGCGTGTCCGCGCGAGAATGCGGCGTCGGCAAGCCGGCCGCGGCGATCTTCCACCAGGCCTGCGCGCGGCTCGGCGTGCCGCCGGAGAACGTCCTGCACGTCGGCGATGACGCGCGCCTGGACGTCGCGGGCGCGCGCGCGGCCGGCCTGCGCACGGCCTGGCTCAATCGCGCCGGCGCCGACTGGCCGGACCCGGCGGGCACGCGCGCGGACCTCGAGCTGCGCGACCTCGCCGAACTCGTGCAATGGATCGACGCGCGGCGCTGAACACGATCACGGGAGACACACGATGGATGCATGGATCACCGGCCCCGACGCGGGCGACGCGACGCCGCTGGTCGCGGTCGACCGCGAGACCTTCCCGGCCGTCGCCGACGCGTTCGGCGCGGGCACGCGCCACTGGTGCGCGGCGAACGACTTCGCCGGCGAAGCGGGCCGCTTCGTGCTGCTGCCCGGCGCGGACGGACGGCCGCTCGCGGTGCTCGCCGGCTGCGACGCACGCGACGCGCTGTTCGGCCTCGCCTCGCTGCCGGTGCGACTGCCGGCCGGTGCGTACGTGCCGGACGCGCGCGGTCTGGCACTCGACCCGGCCGACCTCGCGCTCGGCTGGGCGCTCGGCGCCTACCGCTACACGCGCTACCGCAAGGCGCCGCGCGCGCCGGCCCGGCTCGTCGTCGACGCCACGCTCGCGGCGCAGGTCGAGCCGCTCGCACGCGCGGCGTACCAGGTGCGCGACCTCGTCAACACGCCGACCGAGGACATGGGGCCGGAGCAGCTCGCGGCCGCGGTGCGCGCGCTCGCCGACGCGCACGGCGCGAGCTACCGCGAATGGGTCGGCGACGAACTGCTCGCGACGAACTTCCCGACCATCCACGCCGTCGGCCGCGCCAGCCATCGCGCGCCACGCCTGGCCGAACTCGCGCACGGCGCGGACGGCGCGCCGCACCTGGTGCTGGTCGGCAAGGGCGTCTGCTTCGACACCGGCGGCCTCGACATCAAGCCGGCCGACGGCATGCGCTGGATGAAGAAGGACATGGGCGGCGCCGCGCACGCGATCGCACTGGCCTCCCTCGTGCTCGCGGCGAAGCTGCCGGTGCGACTGAGCCTGCTCGTGCCCGCGGTGGAGAACGCGATCGCCGGCAACGGGTACCGCCCCGGCGAGGTCATCACGACGCGCGCCGGGCTCAGCGTCGAAGTCGACAACACCGACGCCGAGGGCCGCCTCGTGCTCTGCGACGCGCTCGCCTACGCGGCGGAGCAGAAGCCGGATCTGATCCTCGACTTCGCCACCCTCACCGGCGCCGCGCGCATCGCCCTCGGGCCGGACCTGCCGGCGCTGTTCACCAACCGCGACGCGATTGCCGACGAGTTGCTCGCCGCCGCGCAGGCGACGCGCGACCCGCTCTGGCGCCTGCCGCTGTGGCGGCCGTACCTCGCGATGCTCGATTCGCACGTCGCCGACCTCGCCAACGCGGGCCCGTCGCGCCACGCCGGCGCGATCACCGCCGCGCTCTACCTCGAGCGCTTCGTGCCCGAGGCGCAGCCGTGGGCGCACCTCGACGTGTATTCGTGGAACGATTCCGACAAGCCGGGCCGCCCGCGAGGCGGCGAGGCACAGGGCCTGCGCGCGTATTTCGAGTTCCTGCGCAGGCGTTACGCCTAGCGCGTTGCGGCGCGGCGCATACCCGGCAGTGGCCTTTCTTGCGGGAGCGCCGCCGGCGCGAGCGCGGAACGCGGCGGTGGGCGCCGGTGGGGCATCGCGCAGCACGGCGCCCGGTGGGATTCGCGGCGAGGCGCAGCGCGTCCACGCCGTTCCTCGCGCGCTGCGCCGAACCCGATGCGTTCCCGCGTGTCGCGGGGGCGGCGCGCCGCGCGGCGTGGGCCATGCACTCGCTGGCGCGGGAAGAAGCAAGGCCCGCCGGGGCGGGCCTTGCGGGTGCGTACGCGACGCGCGCTGCGGGTGACGCCGCTAGTTCACTTCGAGCGGGACGTTCGCGCCGCGCGGGAGGACCTGCTGGGCGAGCTTGGTGTCGGCGCGCACGAGGCCGATTTCATCGGCGAGGATGTGCGCGGCTTCGACGAGGACGACGTCGCGGCGCTCCTTGGCTTCCTTCTCGCGCGCGATCTCGGTGCTGATGCCGCGCTCGTCCGGCTGCAGGCCGTCGTCCTGCGCGAAGCGCGCGTCGGCGTCGTCGCCGGCCGTCGCGGCCGGCCTGTTGCCCGCGGCGCCCTGCTTGTCGCGGGCGTCATCGACGATCTTCTGCTGCGTCTTCGCCGCCGGGTCGGCCTCGGGCGTCGCCGACTGGGCGAGCGCGGCCTCGCGCTGCTTGCGCTTGGCCTCCTGCTCGTCACGCTGCTTGCGGCGCGCCTGTTCGTTCAGCGAGATCGTCTTCTCGGCGCGCAGCGCGCGCGCCTCGGCGAGGTCGGCCTCGAAGTTCTTCCACTCCGTGTTCTGCCCGACGCGGCGCTCGTGGCGCTCGAGCAGCATCGGCACGATCGGCCGCAGGTCGGCGACGCGCGAATACTTCGCCGGCGGGATCGAGGTCCACGGCAGCGCGTTCTCGTAGCTCGATTCGCCGAACTCGCTCGCGTCGACGGTCAGCGGGAAGCTGATGTCGGGCGTGACGCCGCGCAGCTGGGTCGAGCCGCCGTTGATGCGGAAGAATTGCGCGATGGTCATCTTGACCTCGCCGTAGGTCGGCTTCTCGTTGTGCGCGACGTCGTCGAGGTCGACGAGGTTCTGCACCGTGCCCTTGCCGAAGGTCGGTTCGCCGATGATGACGCCGCGGCCGTAGTCCTGGATCGCGGCGGCGAAGATCTCCGACGCCGACGCCGAGGCGCGATTGACCAGCACCGCGAGCGGACCATCCCAGACCATGCCGGGCTTCGTGTCGGCCTCGGCCTCGACCTGGCCGCCGGCGTTGCGCACCTGCACGACCGGGCCCCTGTCGATGAACAGGCCGGTCAGGTCGGTCGCCTCGGTCAGCGAACCGCCGCCGTTGTTGCGCAGGTCGACGATGACGCCGTCGACCTTGTCGGCGCGCAGCTCGACCAGCAGGCGCTCGACGTCGCGCGTCGCGCTCTTGTAGTCGCGGTCGCCGCGGCGGCGCGCCTCGAAGTCCTGGTAGAACGTCGGCAGCGAGATGACGCCGATGCGGCGCGTGCGGCTGCCGTCCTTGACCTCGATGACGGACTTCTTCGCCGCCTGCTCCTCGATGCTGACCTTCTTGCGCACCAGCGACAGCACGATGTGCTTGCCGTCGGGGCCGGCGTCGACCGGCAGCACCTCGAGGCGCACGACCGTGTCCTTGGCGCCGCGGATCTTGTCGACGACGTCGTCGAGGCGCCAGCCGACCACGTCGGTGATCTGGCCGTGCTCGCCCTGGCCGACGCCGACGATGCGGTCGCCGACCTTGAGCTGCTTGGACAGCGCGGCCGGGCCACCGGGCACGATCTCGCGGATCGCGGTGTAGTCCTCGTCACGCTGCAGCACCGCGCCGATGCCTTCCAGCGACAGCTTCATCGCGATGTCGAAGTTCTCCGATGCGCGCGGGCCGAGGTAGTTCGTGTGCGGCTCGATCGACGAGGCGTACGCGTTCATGAAGGTCTGGAACACGTCCTCGCTGTTGAGCTGGCGCACGCGGTCGAGGTAGTTCGCGTAGCGCTTGTCGAGCGTCTCGCGGATGTCCTTGTCCGCCTTGCCCGCGAGCTTGAGGCGCAGCCAGTCGTTCTTGATGCGCTTGCGCCAGAGGTCGTCGATCTCGGCCGTGTCCTTCGCCCACGGCGCCTTCTCGCGGTCGTACTGGTAGGACTCGTCCTTGCTGAAGTCGAAGCCCTTGGGGAGCAGGCTGCGCGCGTAGGCGACGCGCTCGGCGACGCGCTGCTCGTAGATGTTGAAGATCGCGTACGGCGCGGCGAGGTCCTGGTCGTAGATCGCGTCGTCGAGCGTGGTGCGGTACGGTGCGAAGCGGTCGATGTCGGACTGGGTGAAGAACAGCCGGTCGCTGTCGAGCGCGTCGAGGTAGCGCGTGAAGATCTGCTCGCTCATCGCGTCGTCGAGCGGCGTCGGCTTGTAGTGGAAGTGGGTCAGGAAGCGCGTCGCCCACACGGCCGCCTCGGCCTGCTCGGTGTTCGCCTTCAGCAACGGCGCGGCCGAGTCCGTGGTCGGCTTCGCGAACACCTGGCCCGAAAGGGTGAACAGGGCCAGGCACAACAGCGTCTTCCGCATGGGGTTCTCCGGTCGGCGACGTCCCGTCGCCGTACGACTTCGACGAGGACGGCGTGCCGTCCTTGATAACTCAGGCTACCTGAACATACCCGGCCGCGTGGGCCATCTGGTCCGCGTGGTAGGACGAACGGACCAGCGGTCCCGAGGCGACGTGCTGGAAGCCGATGCGGTAACCGATCTCCTCGATCGCCTTGAACTCGTCCGGCGTCCAGTAGCGCAGCACCGGGTGGTGGTGCGGGGTCGGCTGCAGGTACTGCCCGATCGTCACCATATCGACCGCATGCGCACGCAGATCGTTCAACGTTTCCTCGACCTGTTCCAACGTCTCGCCGAGTCCGAGCATGATGCCGGACTTGGTCGGCACGTCCGGATGCTGCGCCTTGAAGCGCTCGAGCAGCTGCAGCGACCAGTCGTAGTCGGCGCCGGGGCGCACCTCGCGGTAGAGCGCGCGCGGCGTTTCCAGGTTGTGGTTGAACACGTCCGGCGGCCGGCTCGCGAACGCCTCGAGGGCACGCTCCATGCGGCCCTTGCCGCGGAAATCCGGGGTCAGGATCTCGATCCGGATGCCCGGGTTCTCGAACCGCACCGCCTCGATGCAGGCCGCGAAATGCGCCGCACCGCCGTCGCGCAGGTCGTCGCGGTCGACCGAGGTGATGACGACGTACCGGAGGCCCATGTCGCGGATCGTGCCGGCGAGGTTCGCCGGTTCGAGCGGATCGGGCGGCTTCGGCCGGCCGTGGGCGACGTCGCAGAACGAGCAGCGGCGCGTGCAGACCTCGCCGAGGATCATGAACGTCGCGGTGCCCTTGCCGAAGCATTCGTGGATGTTCGGACAGGACGCTTCCTCGCAGACGGTCACGAGGCGGTTCGCGCGCAACTGCGCCTTCAGGCGCGCGACCGCGTTGCCGGGCGGGATGCGCACGCGGATCCACGACGGCTTGCGCAACACCGGCGCATCGGCGAACGCGGCGCGGTTGCGCGCGATCTTGTCCTCGCCGAGCTGCTTGGCCGGCGCATCGACGACCGTCAGGGGGATGGTTCGGGTCTCGCTCATGCGCTCTGCACCTGCGCGGCGCGCGGGGCGCCGGCGACTTCGATGCGGGGGATTTCAGCGGCGGCGGGCACCGGGTCCAGCCCGAACTGGCGGGCCAGTTCGCCGACCAGGACGTCCTCCACCGCGGCGAGCGATCCCGGTCCGCCCAAGTCTAGCACCTGGGTGACCGCGAGGCCCTGATAGCCGCAGGGATTGATGCGGTGGAACGGCTCGAGGTCCATGTCCACGTTGAACGCGAGGCCGTGGAAGGAACAGCCGCGGCGCACCCGCAGGCCGAGGGCGGCGACCTTGGCGTCGCCGACGTAGACGCCCGGCGCGCCCTCGCGGCGCGCGGCGACGATGTTCCACTCCGCCAGCGTGTCGATGATCGCCTGTTCGATGCGCGTGACCAGCTCGCGCACGCCGACCTTGAGGCGGCGCAGGTCGAACAGCGGGTAGGCGACGATCTGGCCAGGGCCGTGATAGGTCACCTGGCCGCCGCGATCGACCGGCACGACCGGGATCTCGCCGGGCAGCAGGACGTGTTCCCACTTGCCGGCCTGGCCGAGCGTGAACACGGGGTCGTGTTCGAGTACCCACAGTTCGTCCGCCGTGTCCGGGCCGCGGGCGTCGGTGAACGCCTGCATCGCACGCCAGACGGGTTCATAGGGTTGCCGGCCGAGGCGGCGGACGAGGACGGGCTGTGTCATCGGGGCGACATGGGGGCGCGCAGGGGCCGTGCAACGGGACCGGCGCCGCCAGCGTCGCCTTGCAGGCGTCGCCCGGGTCCGGATCCGCGTGATGGTCTCACGATTCCCGCGGGCCGGCAGCGGTCACGATCGATGCCCGACGGCTCGCGCCGCCGCCGGCCCACGTCGCCGCGCGCGACCGCGGCACCCTTCACAGCGTGGAGTAGATCTCGGCGTCGGCGCGCAGCACGACGTGCGCCTCGTCGTATTTCTCGCGCGTCGGGCAGGTGAAGGAAACGGTCACCGAGACGTAGTTGCCGCGCTGGGTCGAGCGCGTGCGCATCGAGCCCTCCATGACCGCGAGGCCGATGCCCGCGAGCAGGCTCGGCACGCGCCGCTCGAGGTCGCCGGTCGCATTGCCCATCGCGGTGATCTCGAACAGGCCCGGGAACTGGAAGCCCTGGTCCGGGTTCTGCGCGCGGATGTCGTCGAGGTCTTTCATGGCGGGCCGATGGCTGGGAAGCGTGGGAATGTGGGGACGCGGGGGCGCCATCGCAACGCGCGGGCGGACCCCGCCGCGCGCCGCGGCCGGCGCCGCGGCGGCTCAGCCGCCCTTGGGCGCGTCGGAGACGCTCGAACCGTCGTCGCCCTTGATCCACATCCAGAGGCCGTCGCCGACGCGCTTGAAGAAGCCGCCCTCGGGGCCCTCGTCGAGCGCGACCAGCGGGCGCTCCGCGAGCGCCTTGCCGTCGAGCTGCACCTTGAGCGTGCCGACCGCCTTGCCCTTCTCGATCGGCGCGACCAGGCGCGACGGCATCTCGAGGCTGGCCTGGAGGTCGTTGTAGCGGCCGCGCGGGAACGTCACCAGCACGTCCTCGGCGACGCCGAGCGGCAGGTTCGCGACGCCGCCCTTCCACAGCTCCGGCGTCGCCAGCGGCGCGCCGGCGGCGTAGAGCTTGCGCGTCTCGAAGAAGCGGAAGCCGTAGTTGAGCAGCGCCTGGTTGTCGTCCGCGCGCTGCTTCTCGCCGCGCGCGCCCATGACCACCGCGATCAGCCGCTGGTCGCCGCGCTTGGCCGAGGTCGCGAGGCAGAAGCCGGCTTCCGAGGTGTGGCCGGTCTTGATGCCGTCGACGCTCTCGTCGCGCCACAGCAGCGTGTTGCGGTTGTGCTGCTTGATGCCGTTCCACTCGAAATCCTTGATCGCGTAGATCCTGTATTCCTCGGGGAAATCGCGGATCAGCGCGCGCGACAGCAGCGCGACGTCATGGGCGGTCGTGTAGTGGTCCGGGTTCGGCAGGCCGCTGGCGTCGACGTAGTGCGTGCCGCGCATGCCGAGCTTGGCCGCGTACTGGTTCATCAGCTGCGCGAACGTCTCCTCGGAGCCGGCGGTGTGCTCGGCCAGCGCGATCGCGGCGTCGTTGCCGGACTGGATGATCATGCCGTACAGCAGGTCCTTCAGCGGCACCTTGCTGTTGAGCTGCAGGAAGCTGGTCGAGCCGTCGGTGCCGGCGCCACCCGAGCGCCACGCGCGCTCGCTGATGAAGACCGGGTCGTCCAGATGGATCTTGCCCTGCGCGATCTCCGCCGAGACGACGTAGGACGTCATCACCTTGGTGATCGATGCCGGCGCGACGCGCTGGTCCATGTTGCCCTCGACCAGCACCTGGCCGCTCGCGTAGTCCATCAGCACCCAGCTCTTGGCGTCGATCACCGGCGCCGGCGGGGTCGGGCCGCTGCCCGGCAGACCCGGCTGCGGCAACCCCGCGGCCGGTTTCGCAACCGGTTGCGGCGTCGGCAGCGCGGGCGCGGCGGCCGGCGTGGTGGCGGGCGCGGGTTCGGGCGGCGCCGCATGGGCGGCATCGACGGCGAGGGCGAACAGGACGGCGGGCAAGGCGAGGACGAGCTTCATCAGAGGGATCGACCGCAACGGCAAAGCGCCGATTGTCGCAGACGCGAAGTGGCAATTCACGGGCGAAATCGGTCCCGGCGCGGAACCGTTCAGGCGTTCAGCGTTCGATCGCGAGCCGCGGCGCGCCGAGGCCGAGGCGTTCGATGCGCGGCGCGAGTGCGTCAGCGGCGTCGGTGTCCGGCAGCGGGCCGACGCGCACGCGGTGCACGGTGCGGCCGGCGACGGCGACCGATTCGATACCGACCTGGTCGATGCCGGCGCGGCGCGCGTCCGCGAGCGCGCGCTCGGCATTGGCGCGCTCGCCGAACGAGGCGAGCTGGAGGTAGATGCGCGGTGGCGACGCGGCGCCCGTGGCGAGCGTCGTCGCCGACGCCGGCAGTGCGCCCGCGGACGACGGCGCGCGCGGCGCGACGTCGCGGTTCGGCCGCGGCGGACCGTCGGCCCCGCCCGGGCGCGCGCGGCGGTCGATCGCCGGCAACGGCGGCGCCTGCGCCATCCGCGACGGCGGCAGGTCGTCCGGATGCGCCGGATCGATCGCGCGCACCTCGACGCGCGCGGTGCCCTTCGGCCACACGCCGATCTTCACCGCGGCGGCGTACGACAGGTCGATGATGCGGCCGTCGTGGAACGGACCGCGGTCGTTGACGCGCACGACGACGCTGCGGCCGTTGTCGAGGTTGGTCACGCGCACGTAGCTCGGCAGCGGCAGCGTCTTGTGCGCGGCGCTGAACGCGTACATGTCGTACGGCTCGAACGACGAGGTCATGAAGCCGTGGAACTTGTTGCCGTACCACGAGGCGATGCCGCGTTCGACGTAGCCGCGCGAGTCGGCCATCACGCGGTAGGTCTTGCCGAGCACCTCGTAGCGCTCCTTGTTGCCGTAGCGCGAACGCGGCTCGGCCTTCGGCACCGGCTCGGGAATCTTCGACACGTCGATCGGCGGCGCCTGCGGGCCGCCGTCCTGCGCCAGCCGGTAGCGCTCGGACTGGTGACGGTCGGTTTCGCGCCCGCCGCGCTCGGGCGCGCGCTCGGCGGCCGCGCCGCCGCGGGCGGCCTCGCGCGGGCGGTGGCTGGCGCAGGCGCCGAGCGCGAGCGCGGCCAGCACCACGGCGAGCGCCCGCCCGGCGTTCATCGGCCCGCGTCCGCCCGTGCCGCGCCGGCGGCGATCGACTGCGACAGCTGGTACACCGCCATCGCGTACAGCGGGCTCTTGTTGTAGCGCGTGATCGCGCGGAAGTTGCCGAACACGAGCCAGTATTCCGGACCGCGCTCGCCGTCGAGCCGGAGCAGGGTCGACGGCGTGTCGGCATCGACATGCTCGAGCGGCGCGTAGCCCCACGCCTCCATCTGCTGCAGCGGATAGACCGGGTCGAGGCCCGGGTCGGGCAGCACGCGCGCGTCGGCGGCCGGCTGCGCGCGCGTCGCCACCGGCTGGCCCGCCTGCCAGCCGTGCTCGACGAAGTAGTTGGCGATGCTCTCGACGATGTCGGGCAGCGAACTCCACAGGTCGATGCGGCCGTCCGCGTCGGCGTCGACCGCCCAGTTCGCCACGCTCGTCGGCATGAACTGGCCCCAGCCCATCGCGCCTGCGTAGGAGCCGCGCAGCTGGTCGATCGGCAGCGCGAGCTGGTGGTCGCCGAGCAGGAACAGGCGCTTCAGTTCGCCGGCGAAGAACTTCGCGCGCGGCGGGTAGTGGAACGCGAGCGTCGACAGCGCATCGATGACGCGGTACTTGCCGGTGTTCGCGCCGTAGCTCGTCTCGACGCCGAGGATCGCGACGACCAGCTCGGGCGGGACGCCGTACTTCGCGCCGGTGCGCTCGAGCAGTTCGCGGTTCGTGCGGTAGAACGCGATGCCGTCGGCGATGCGCTTGTCGGTCAGGAAGATCGGCGCGTACGCGCTCCACGGCCGGGTCGCCTCGGCCGGGCGCGAGATCGCATCGAGGATCGACTGCTGCTTCTTCGCGCCGGCGAGTACCGCGAGCACGTCCTGCGCCGGCGGACCGCCCGCGGCGGCGACCTCGGCGGCGAACGCGCGCTGCGCGGCTTCGAGGTCGGCGGGGCTGTCCGCGGCGGCGATCGCACCGCGACCGATGCCCCACAGGCAGATCGACACCAGAACCAGATGGGCGCCCGCGGCGCGAAGCCATGCCTGCATGGCGCTACTGTAGCAGGACGCGCGTGCACGGTGCCTTTCCGACGCGATGCCGCGGCGTGCTCCTACGCGCGGCGACCGTGATGCGCGGCAGCGCCGGCACGCGCGACGCGGCATCGTGGCGGCCGTCCCGCGCCCACGTCCGGCGGCGCGGCCATGCCAGTCCACGGAGGACACCGATGTTCCGCCAGCCAGCCGCAGCCCTCTTCGCCGTCGCCGCCCTCGCCGCCGCGTGCGACGCGTCCGCGCAATCCGCGCGGGTGACTTACGTCGACCCGTTCAGCTATTTCACGACCGACGCGCAGTTCGACGCCTGGCTGACGCTGCGCGCCAACCTCGCCGCCGATTTCGACGCCATCTGCGGCGACACCTTCTGCGAGGGCGACTGGAGCAACATCACGCCGCTGCGGCTGCAGTGCTCGGTGCAGCGCCGCAGCGGACGCATCGGCGCGTGCGTGTGGTCGTTCGCGGCCAGCAACGAGGACATCGACACGGTCGGCGGCGCGGTCCTGGCCGACGCCGGCGCCTGGGCCTGCCGGATCCCGCTCGCGCCGGCGACGACGATCGACGCGCTGTTGCAGGCGCTCGACGGCGACGAGCCGCTGTACCGGCCGCTGCCGGGCGGTGCGGCGTCGATCTACGACGCGTTGGGCGATTGCCTCTAGCGCGCCGGAAGCGCCGCAGGCGCGAATGCCGGGCGCCGCGGTCGCGGTGGTGCTCACCGAGTCCCGTTGCGCCCGGTGGGGCTCGCGGTGGGGCGTGCTCGCATCCATCGGTGGCTTCGCGCTGCGTCCGACCCGCGCCCGCGGCTCGTGGCGGCTGCCGCCGCGCGGGCGCGCGCCGCCACGGAGGCCAGCGCCGCCGCTAGCTGCCGAGCGCGCGGCGGTGCGCGTGGATGGACATCAGCACGCCGAAGCCGGCGAGCAGCGACACCGCCGAGGTGCCGCCGTAGCTGACCAGCGGCAGCGGCACGCCGACCACGGGCAGGATGCCGGTGATCATGCCGCCGTTCACGAGCACGTAGACGAACAGCGACATGCTGATCGCGCCGGCGAGCAGGCGCGCATAGGTGTCCTTCGCCTCGGCGGCGATCCACAGGCAGCGCGCGATGATGAACACGTACAGCGCGAGCAGCAGCAGCACGCCGACCAGGCCCCATTCCTCGGCGAACACCGAGAAGATGAAGTCGGTCGTGTGCTCGGGCAGGAACTCCAGCCGCGACTGCGTGCCGTGGTGCCAGCCCTTGCCCCAGATGCCGCCGGAACCGACCGCGATCTTCGACTGGATGATGTGCCAGCCGTTGCCGAGCGGGTCGGCTTCCGGGTCGAGCAGGGTCAACACGCGCCGGCGCTGGTAGTCGTGCAGGAAATGCCATGCGACGGGCACCATCGCCGCGAACGCGGCGACCAGCGCGCCGATGCGCCACCAGGCGAGCCCGGACAGGAAGATGCCGAACGCGCCACTCGCGGCGACCAGCAGCGCGGTGCCGAGGTCGGGCTGCTTGGCGATCAGCCCGGCGGGCAACACGATCAGCACGCCGGCCACGCCGAGCGTGGTCCAGCTCGGCGGCAGCGGGCGGCCGTTGAGGTACCACGCGATCATCATCGGCATGGTCAGCTTGAGCAGCTCCGACGGCTGGAAGCGCACGATGCCGAGGTCGAGCCAGCGGTTCGCGCCGCGGCCCTCGCCGTGCGTGACCACGATCACCAGCAGCACGATGCTGCCGGCGTACAGCCACGGCGTCCAGTTGCGCAGCGTCAGCGGCGGCACGCGCGCGAGCGTGAACATGACGGCGAGGCCGAGCGCGAAGCGCGCGCCCTGCGACAGCACCAGGCGGCGGTCGAGGTCGCCGGCGCTGTAGAGCGTGACCAGGCCGATGCCCATCAGCAGCAGCAGCGCGCCGAACAGCGGCAGGTCCAGGCGCGGCTTGCGCCACAGCGAGCGCAGGCGACTGCGCAGCTGGTGCAACAGGCGTTCGGTCATGGCGCGGCCCTCCCTTCGGCGGCGGCGCGCTGCTGCGCCTGCAGGTCGCCCGGCAGCCACGCGTCGAGCATGCGGCGCGCGATCGGCGCGGCGTCGTGCGCGCCGCTGCGGCCCGCCTCGAGCGCGACGACGACCGCGATGCGCGGCGAGTCCGCCGGCGTGAACGCCTCGAACAGCACCTGGTGGCGCTCGATCGGGCTCGCGCTGATGCTGGTCCACTCGGTGCCGGTGCGCGAGTAGCGCTCGGCCGTGCCGGTCTTGCCGGCGATCGGGTACGGAAAGCCGGCGCCGATGCCGCGCGCGGTGCCCGCGCGCACGACGTCGATCATGCCCTGCTGCACGGCAGCCCAGTTCGCCGCGCGATCGATCACGCTCGCCCGCTCCGCTTCCGGCACCACCGGCTCGAGCGGCGCGCCGAGGCCGCGCTGCACCGCGCGCAGCAGGTGCGGCGTGTGCGGCACGCCGCGCGCGGCGAGCGTCGCGACCGCGTGCGCGAGTTGCAGCGGCGTGACCACCCAGTAGCCCTGGCCGATGCCCGCGATGACGGTCTCGCCCGGGTACCACGGCTGGTTGAAGCGCGCGCGCTTCCATTCGCGCGACGGCAGCACGCCGCTGCCCTCGCCCGACAGGTCGATGCCGGTCGGCTGGCCGAAGCCGAATCGCGACAGGTAGCCGCTGAAGCGGTCGATGCCCATGTCGAGCGCGACCGAGTAGAAATACGTGTTGACCGACTTCGCGATCGCCTGGGTCAGGTCGACGCGGCCGAAGCCGCCGCGCACGTCGTCGCGGTACGCGCGCGACTGGCCCGGGATGAAGAACTCGCCGGTCGACAGCACCGTGTCTTCCGGCCGGCGCAGGCCGAGTTCGAGGCCGGCGAGCGCGACGAACGGCTTCATGGTCGAACCCGGCGCATAGTTGCCACGCAGCAGGCGGTTCAGCAGCGGCTTGTCGTCGGACTCGAGCAGGGCGCGGTAGTCGGCGCTGGAGATGCCGTTGACGAACGGGTTCGGGTCGAAGCTCGGCACGCTGACCATCGCGAGCACTTCGCCGTTGCGCGGGTCGATCGCGACCGCGGCGCCGGCGCGGCCCGCGAACGCCGCTTCGGTCGCCTCCTGCAGGCGCGAGTCGATCGTCAGGTAGAGGTTCTCGCCGGGCGTCGGCGCGACCCGCCCGAGCGGCTTTCCGATCGGGCGGTGGTCCGCGTTGACCTCGATCTTCTCGTAGCCGACGCGGCCGTGCAGGCGCTTCTCGTAGAACTTCTCGATGCCGGTCTTGCCGACGTGCGTGGTGCCCGCGTAGTCGCCCTTGTCGAGGCGCGCGAGGTCGGCCTCGTCGATCCGGCCGACGTAGCCGACGGTGTGCGCGAACTCCTCGCCGAGCGGGTAGGAGCGCGTCAGGTACGGCACCACGTCGACACCGGGAAAGGCCCAGCGGTTGATCGAGAAGCGCGCGATCTCCTCTTCCGACAGCTTCAGGCGCAGCGGCACGCCCTCGTAGCCGCGCTTGCCCTTGCGCAGCGCGCGGAAGCGATCGAGGTCGTCGTCCGACAACGCGACGACGTCGCCGAGCCGCGCGAGCATCGCGTCCATGTCCTTGACCTGCTCGGGCGTGACCTCGAGCCGGAACGCGGCGACGTTCTCGGCCAGCAGCACGCCGTTGCGGTCGTAGATGAGCCCGCGCGCCGGCGCGAGTGGCCGCGTCACCACGCGGTTCGCGTCGGAGCGCGCGCTGAACTCGGCGTGCCGCTCGACCTGCAGGAACGCGAAGCGCACCCCCAACCCCGACAGGCAGGCGAGGATGATCAGGAAACCGGCGACGGCGCGGCGGCGGAACAGCGCCGCTTCGTGGCGCGCTTCCTTCAGCGGCCGCAGGCCGGACGCACGCGGGCGACGCGGGCGCAGGCGCATCGGCCTCACTCACCCGCGCGCAGGCGCGCGCGCACGTCGTCGAGCAGGAGGAAAACGAACGGCCAGGCGATCATGCCGACCACTGGTGCGAACCAGAACGCCGCCGACGGCAGCGGTTCGCCGGCGAAGCCGCGCACCATCAGCATCACGACGCGGTCGTTCAGCAGCAGCGCGAGTACGGCGAGCGATTGCTGCCACATCGGGAAGAAGCGCAGGCGCGCGCGGAAGCGCAGCACGATGAAGACGAGCACGAGCAGGCGCAGTGCCTGCTCGCCGAGCAGTTCGCCGACCAGCACGTCGGCGACGAAGCCGGCGCAGAAGGCGAAGCCGAGGCTGACGCGCTCGGGCACCTCGATCGCCCAGTAGGCGAGCACGAGTGCGATCCAGTACGGCTTGAACGGTTCCAGCGCGGGTGGCAGCGGCAGCAGCTGCAACAGCAGCGCGAACAGCAGGCTGGCCGCGAACAGGAGCCCCTGCAGGCGCGTGCGCGTCATGGCCGCGCCTCCGTCGGCGATGCGGCGGGCGCCGGTGCCGCCACGCCGGGCCGCGCTGTCGGGGGCGGCGTCGCCACGGGCATCGTCGGCGCGGGCATCGTGCCGACCGCCGGCGCGGCCGTGCCCTGCGCACCGGCCGGCACGGCGGGCGCGGCTTCGGCCGCGTCCGGCGCCGGCGGCCCGGCCGGTTCGCGCGGCGGCAGCGGCGGGCCGTACGGCTGCGGCTGGTCGTGCAGCAGCAGGACTTCCGAACTGCGGTCGAGGGCGGCGGCCGGGCGTGCCTCGGCGGCGGTGAACATGCCGCTCGGGTCCGGGCTGACGCGGCGAATCTCGCCGACCGGGAAGCCGGCCGGGAAACGCCCGCCGAGGCCGGACGTCAGCAGGCGGTCGCCGACGCGCACGTCCGCGCTGATCGGGATGTTCGGCATCTGCAGGCGGTCGATCTGGCCGCTGCCGTAGGCGATCGTGCGCAGGCCGGTGCGCTCGACCACGACCGGGATCGCATGCGTGGCGTCGCTGATCAGCATCGCGATCGAGGCGTTCGGCAACACCTCGACGACCTGGCCCATGACGCCCTGCGCGTCGATGACGGGCTGGCCGATCGCGACGCCCTGGTGCACGCCGGCATCGATGACGATGCGATGGCGGGTCGGGTCGAGGTCGACGTTGATGAGGTGGGCGAGCTGCACCGACAGCCCGAGGTCCTTCTGCGCCTCGAGCAGGCCCTTCAGGCGCTCGTTCTGCGCGACGAGCGCGTCGAGCCGGTTCAGGCGCGCCTGCGCCAGCAGCAGCTGCTCGCGCAGTTCGCGGTTCTCGGTCGCGAGCTGGTCCTGCGTCGCGACGGCCGTGCGCGTCGCGCGCGCGAGCTTCGCCGGCAGCCCGGCGACGCGGTAGACCGGCTCGACCATCGTGCCGGCGCCGCTGCGCACCGCCTCGAGCCAGTGGCCGCGGTGGTCGAGCACCATCAGCGCGACCGCGGCGGCGAGGTAGATGATCAGCCGCGACGTGCTGACCGTGCCCTCGGCGAACAGCGTGGCGTTGTCGGTGCGCATGTGGGCGTGATCAGCGGTTCGTGATTGGTGATTCGGAGCAGCCAAACGACCCGCACCCGCCGCGCCCGGTCAGGTGCCCGGCCGCGGACTCGCCCCCGCATGATTCACGATCCACCGTCCGCGAACCACGATTCACGAATCACCCGTCGCGTCTTCTCACTCCGGCGCGAAGAAATCGCTGCCGTGCATGTCGATCAGCTCGAGCGCCCGGCCGCCGCCACGCGCGACGCAGGTCAGCGGGTCGTCGGCGACGTGCACGTGCAGGCCGGTCTCCTCGGAGATCAGGCGGTCGATGTCGCGCAGCAGCGCGCCGCCGCCGGTCAGCACGATGCCGCGCTCGGCGACGTCCGAGCACAGTTCCGGCGGGGTCTGCTCGAGCGCGCTGCGCACCGAGCTGACGATGCCCGACAGCGGCTCGTGCAGCGCCTCGAGGATCTCGTTCGAGTTGACGGTGAACATGCGCGGCACGCCCTCGGCGAGGTTGCGGCCGGAGACCTCGATCTCCTTCACGTCCGACTGCGGGAACGCGCAGCCGATCTCGACCTTGATCTTCTCGGCGGTCGATTCGCCGATCAGGGTGCCGTGGTTGCGGCGCACGTAGTTGATGATCGCCTCGTCGAAGCGGTCGCCGCCGATGCGCACGGACTGCGAGTAGACGATGCCGTTGAGCGAGATGACCGCGACTTCGGAGGTGCCGCCGCCGATGTCGAGCACCATCGAACCGCGCGCCTCGTGCACCGGGATGCCGGCGCCGATCGCGGCCGCCATCGGCTCCTCGATCAGGTACACGTCGCGCGCGCCGGCCGACTCGGCCGATTCCTTGATCGCGCGGCGCTCGACCTGGGTCGAGCCGCACGGCACGCACACCAGCACGCGCGGGCTCGGCCGGAACATGCGTGCGCGGTGCACCTTCTTGATGAACTGCTTGAGCATCTCCTCGGTCATCGTGAAGTCGGCGATGACGCCGTCCTTCATCGGCCGGATCGTGACGATGTTGCCGGGCGTGCGGCCGAGCATGCGCTTGGCGTCGGCACCGACCGCCGCGACCGAGCGCGGGCCGCCCGGCCCGCGGTCCTGGCGGATCGCCACGACCGATGGCTCGTTCAGGACGATGCCCTGCCCGCGCACGTAGATCAGCGTGTTGGCGGTCCCGAGATCGATCGAGAGATCGTTGGAGAAGAATCCGCGGAAGCGTTTGAACATGAGGCGGCGCGAGCCTTTTGGGATGCGGGGGAAAAGCGCGCGAGTTTAGACAGCCCACGCGCCACGGGCAAGGAAGAATGCGGTCAAAAAGCGCGGCAGGCGACACGTTCGGCGCCGTTCGCGACCGCTTCGGGCGGGTCCGCGGGGCACGCGGCGGGCTTCCGGCGCGCCGTCGCCCGTTCCGGCGGCGGCCGCGGGCGGTTAAGCTTCACCGGTTTGGGCGGCGCCTTCCGCGCCGCCCCCCCCCGGGACGTTCGATGTCAGCACTCATCTGCGGTTCGCTCGCCTACGACACCATCATGGTGTTCCAGGACCAGTTCAAGAAGCACATCCTGCCCGACCAGGTGCACATCCTGAACGTCTCGTTCCTGGTGCCGCGCATGCGCCGCGAATTCGGCGGCTGCGCCGGCAACATCGCCTACAACCTGAAGCTCCTCGGCGACGACCCGATCCCGTTCGCCGCGGTCGGCCAGGATTTCGGGCCCTACCGCGAGCACATGAAGCAGTGCGGCATCCGCCTCGACCACGTCAGCGTGTTCGAGGACCTGTTCACGCCGCAGTGCTTCATCACGACCGACCTCGACAACAACCAGATCACCGCGTTCCACCCCGGCGCGATGCTCAATTCGCACGAGCACCACGTGCGCGATGTCGATGGCGTCAGCTTCGGCATCGTCGCCCCGGACAGCCGCGACGGCATGCTGCAGCATTCGCGCGAATTCGCCGAGAAGGGCATCCCCTTCATCTTCGACCCGGGCCAGGCGATGCCGCTGTTCACGGGCGAGGAATTCCGCAGCATGATCGAGCAGGCCGACTACGCGATCGTCAACGACTACGAATCCCAGCTTCTGCAACAGCGCACCGGCTGGAGCGCGGCCGAGATCGCCAGGCGCGTGAAGGCGTACATCGTGACGCAGGGGCCGAAGGGCTCGACCATCCACGCCGGCGGCGAGACCTACACGATTCCGGCGGCGCAGGAGCGCCGCGTGGTCGATCCGACCGGCTGCGGCGACGCCTACCGCGCCGGCCTGATCTTCGGCCTGATGCGAGGCATGGACTGGCCGACCACGGGCCGCATCGCGTCCCTGATGGGCACGCTCAAGATCGAGCATCCCGGCACGCAGAACCAGCGGTTCACCTACGCCGAGTTCGCCGACCAGTTCCGCCAGCAGTTCGGCTACGCGCTCGGCTGACGACGCGACGACCCGCAGGAGATCCGACCATGAAACCAGCCTTCCTCGTGCGCGCCGCCGCCCTGCTCGCCTTCGCCGCCGCCACGCCCGCGTGCGCGCACGGCCCGACGGTGGAGCTCAAGGGCAGGACCTACACGATCGAGGTCGCCGAGGACGACTCGAGCCGCCAGCGCGGCCTGATGGGCCGCGACAGCATGCCGGAGGACCACGGCATGCTGTTCGTGTTCCAGGACGACCAGCGGCGCGCGTTCTGGATGAAGAACTGCAAGTTCCCGCAGGACATGCTGTTCTTCGACGCCGAGCGACGCCTCGTCAGCGTGCAGCACGACGTGCCGCCGTGCACGGCCGACCCCTGCCCCGCGTATTCGAGCGGTGCGCCGGCGCGCTACGTGCTCGAACTCAATGCCGGCCAGGCGCGCAAGCTCGGCGTCAGCCCCGGCGACGAACTGCGCATCAACCGCTGAGCACGGCGCCACTGCGGCGCGACCGCCCGTCGCGGAAGTCCGCGGCCGGGACCGCCGGCATGCCGGCCGGATAGCCCTCGCCTTCGCCTTCACTCACGACTTCGAATTCGACTTCGAACTCGCCGAGCTGCCGGCGCAGCGTGCCCGCGCAGGCGAGGCCGCAGCGGTACGGCACGAGCAGCGCCGGCAGGTCGTCGCCGCCGGCTTCCTCGATCGGAAAGAACACGCGCATGATGGATCTCCTGCCCTGGATGGTCGGCAGCAAGTCCACCACGGGTGCATGCCGCGTGGATGACGCGCGCATGACCGCGGGGCGGCGAAACGCGGTTCCGGCGCGGGCCGTTCAGCCGCGCGTCGGCATCGACGCCAGCGGCGGCCCGACGTGGCGGTCGAGCCAGGCGCCGATCGCGGCCCGCAGCGGCCCGCTCGCGCGGTCCAGGCTCTGCACGCAGGCGAACGCGACCGCGTCGTCGCGGTCGGCTTCGCGCAGCTTCGCGCGCAGGCGCCATTCCTGCTGCTCGCCGGGCTTGACCTGCACCACGCGCAGGCGGTCGCCGAGCACGGCGCCATCGCGCGCGATCTCCAGGTGCGCGGCGAGGCTTTCGGCGAGGAACTGCTCCGGCGAACGCAGGCGGTGCGCGATGTTGCGCTCGAGCCGCTCCGGATGCAGCGCGAAGAAGTCCTCCAGGGTGCGGCGCCGGAACGGGTACGGCACGTGCGGCAGGCGGAAGTAGCGCTGTTCGAAACCGGCCAGGCGCGCGCTCAGCTCCTGCGCCTCGCGATTGCCGGCCCGATCGCCGCCGCGCCGGCCGGCCAGGCGCCGCAGCGCGCCGAGCACGCCGCGCTCGGCGGGTGCGTGCCAGCGGCCGCGCAGCACCACGCGCCCGTCGCGGAAGAACGCCTCCGGTCCGATCGGACGCAGGATCGCGAAGTCGTCGTTGAACACGACGTAGTGTTCGGCGAGGCCGTCGATGCGCCACAGCAGGCTGCAGATCGAGCGGCTGTTGAAGGTCGGCAGGTGGCGCTCGTAGCCGGCGAAGATCTCGCGGTGGTCGACCAGGCGCAGGCGCGACGCCAGCGGCGTGCCGGCCACGCGGCCGAACAGCGCCGGCGCCTGCGCGTCGGTGACGACGTGGATGCGGCGGAACCACGGCGCGTGGCGCAGGATCGAGGCGACGCACCACTCCAGTTCGCCAGCGTCGTGGAAGCGCGTCGCGCGCGCCGCCGCCGGCGGGCGCGCCGCGCCGTCGCCGAGATAGGCCTCGAGGCGCCGCCGGTGCGACGGGTCGGCGCCGTCGACCCACGGGATCACGGCGTCGACGATCATGCAGGGTCCTCCTCGCGCGCGTGCGCGGCGGCGCCGCTCGCGGCCGGTCGCCGCGGCGCGCGGCGCCAGTTTGACGCATCCGCCTCGGCGCGCGCGAGCCGGCGGCCGGCGACGCGCACGCAACCCCGGCTCGAAGTCGGCGCCGGTTCCCGGCTAGCATGGGGCACGAACCTGCCGGAATCCGCATGCCGACCGAACCCCGCTCCGGGCCGAACGCCGCCGGCGCATCGCGCCTGTCCGCCGCGGCCGCGATGGCCGCCGCCTGCACCGCGCTGACGATCGCGCTCGACCGCGGCATCCGCCTCGGCAGCGAGAACCACGCCGGACTGCTGCCGGTGATGCGCCGCATGCTCGACCCGGCCTACCTGCCGGGCGACTTCGGCATCTCGCTGCGCCTGCACCACCACCACACGTTCACCTGGGTCGCAGCGATGCTCGCCGGCGTGCTCGGGGAGAACGGCGCGCTCGCGGCGCTGACCGTGCTCGGCTTCGCCGCGGTGTTCGCCGGGCTCTGGCGCGTCGGCGACGCGCTCGACCTCGCCCCGGCGCGCCGCCTGCTGCTCGGCGTCGCGATCGCGGTCGGCATCGCCTGGCTCGACCGCGGCGTGGAGGCGAACCGCTTCCTCGGCAACGGTCCGATCATGCCGCCGACGTTCGCGCACGCGCTGGTCCTGTTCGGCATCGACGCGCTGCTGCGCCGGCACTGGAACCTCGCCTTCGCGCTGGCCGGCGCGGTCGCGCTGGTGCACCTGCAGATCGGCGCGGTGTGGCTGCTCGTGCTCGCCGCGGTCGCCCTGCGCGACGGCGTGCTGCGACGGCCGCGCGCGTGGCTGCCGGGCCTCGTCGCCGCGCTCGCGATCGCGACGCCGGCGCTGCTGGACGTGCGCGCGCTGCTCGCGGCCGGGCTCGTCGACGGCATCGCGCGCACCGACGACGTCGCCTTCCGCATGCCGCAGCATTTCGAGTTCCGCGCCGACCGCGTCGCCGCGGTCACGCTGTACTTCGCCGCATTCGCGTGGGCGTGGCGACGCTGGCGCGCCACCGGCGACCCGCGCGCCGCGCGCTTCGCGCCGCTGCTGCAGGTCGCGGCCGTGCTGATGCTGCTGTCGGTGCTGCACTACGCCGACTACTACGTGTTCCACACCGGCTGGATCGCGCGCCTGCAGCTGCTGCGCCTGAGCATGTTCGTGCCGGTGCTGGCCGCGTTCGCGCTGCTCGCCCTGCCGCGGCCGCGCCCGCGCGAGCGCTTGCCGCTCGCGCTGGCGGCGCTGTTCGCGCTCGGCGCGCTCGCCGGCGGCTGGCTGCGCGGCGCGCCGCCGTCGCTCGCGATCGCCGACGAGTCGCAGGCGGCCTCGCCGTGGGCGGAGGTGACGCGCTGGATCCGCCAGCATGGCCCGCAGGGCCTCTACGTGACGCCGCCGGGGCAGATCGGCTTCACCGCCTACAGCGAACGCTCGACCCTGGTCGAATTCAAGGTCAATCCCGACGGCGGTGCCGGCCTCGGCGAATGGCTGCGCCGGCTCGACGCGGTGACCGCCAACGCGCGACCGCCGGCATCGACGCGACGCGACGTCGCCGCCGAACTCGACGCGGCCTATTCGGCACTCGGCGACGAGGATTTCAGGCGCCTCGCGCGCGACTACGGCGTGCGCACCGCGGTCGTGCCCGCGACCAGCGCACTCCATGGGCGCGAGCTCCATCGCAATGAAGGCTACCGGGTGGTCGCGCTCGAGCCCTGATGCGGGCTGCGCGCACCGCGACGCGCTCAGACCTCGACCATCTCGAAGTCGGACTTGGTCACGCCGCAGTCGGGGCAGGTCCAGGTGTCCGGCACGTCTTCCCAGCGCGTGCCGGCGGGGATGCCGTCCGCGGGCCAGCCTTCGGCCTCGTTGTAGAGGAAACCGCAGACGACGCACATGAACGTGCGGTACGGCGCATCGACGGCTGGAGCGTGGGACATTGCAGGCAATTCGTGGACGGCAAGAGCGCCATTCTCGCAGTACGCGGCGCACGATCCAAGCCGGCATGCGCCGGTGCGGCGTCGTGGCACGCCGCACCGCGCTGGCGACGCGGCGGCGGTGGCCGCTACGATGCCGACCCGCCCACACGCGCCTCGTGCCGCCATGATCCCTGCCCCGCCACTGCCGCGCGGCCTGTACGCGGTCAGCGACGGCCCTCGCGTCGACCTCGTCGACGCCTGCGCGGCCGCGCTCGCCGGCGGTGCGCGCGTGCTGCAGTACCGCGACAAGGGCCGCGACGCCGCGCGCCGGCTCGAGGAAGCGCGCGCGCTGCGGGCGCTGTGTGCGCGCCACGGCGTGCCGCTGATCGTGAACGACGACGTCGAGCTCGCCGCCGCGGTCGGTGCCGACGGCGTCCACCTCGGTGAGCACGACCCCTCCCTGGACGAAGCACGCGCGCGCCTCGGCGCCGGCGCGATCGTCGGCGTGTCGTGCTACGACTCGTTCGAACGCGCGCGGCAATTCGCCGCGGCCGGTGCCGACTACCTCGCGTTCGGCGCGTTCTTCCCGTCGCCGACCAAGCCGCAGGCGCGCCGCGCCGGCCCGGAGCTGCTGCGCGCGGCGCGCGCGCTCGGCAAGCCGCTGGTCGCGATCGGCGGCATCACGCACGCCAACGCGCGCGTCCCGATCGATGCCGGCGCCGACTGCGTCGCGGTCGTGTCGGCGCTGTTCGGCGCGGCCGACATCACCGCGTCCGCGCGCGCGTTCGCGGCGCTGTTCGACCCGCCGCCTTCGTAGGACAATGCGCGACCGCCCTGTGCCGGCCGTGGACACCGCAGTCGATGACGACCAACCATGAATTGTTCCAGCGCGCGCAGGCGCGCATCCCCGGGGGCGTGAACTCGCCGGTGCGCGCGTTCAAGTCGGTCGGCGGCGAACCGTTCTTCACCGCGCGCGCCGACGGCGCTTTCCTGTGGGACGTCGAGGGCAAGCGCTACATCGACTACGTCGGTTCGTGGGGTCCGATGGTCGTCGGCCACGACCACCCGCACGTGCGCGCGGCGGTCGAGCGCGCGGTCCGGGACGGGCTCTCGTTCGGCACGCCGTGCCCGGCGGAAGTGACGATGGCCGAGGCGATCGCGCGGCTGGTGCCGTCGGTCGAGGTCGTGCGGATGGTCAATTCCGGCACCGAGGCGACGATGTCGGCGATCCGCCTCGCGCGCGGCTACACCGGCCGCTCGCGCATCGTGAAGTTCGAGGGCTGCTACCACGGCCACGGCGACGCGTTCCTGGTCAAGGCCGGCTCCGGAGCGCTGACGCTCGGCGTGCCGACCTCGCCCGGCGTACCGAAGTCGCTCGCCGACCTGACCCTGACCCTGCCGTACAACGACATCGACGCCGCCGAGCGCCTGTTCGCCGAAGCCGGCGACGACATCGCGGCGCTGATCATCGAGCCGGTCGCCGGCAACATGAACTGCATCCCGCCGCGCGAGGGGTACCTCGCCGCACTGCGCGAGCTGTGCACGCGGCACGGCGCGCTGCTGGTGTTCGACGAGGTCATGACCGGTTTCCGCGTCGCGCTCGGCGGCGCGCAGGCGCTGTACGGCATCACGCCCGACCTGACCACCTTCGGCAAGATCATCGGCGGCGGCATGCCGGTCGGCGCCTACGGCGGGCGCCGCGAGATCATGCAGCAGGTCGCGCCGGCCGGCCCGGTGTACCAGGCCGGCACGCTGAGCGGCAATCCGGTGGCGATGGCGGCCGGCCTCGCGATGCTCGAGCTGATCCAGGTGCCGGGTTTCCACGACGAACTCGATCGTCGCACCCGCCTGGTCACCGACGGCTTCGTCGCCGCGGCGGCGGAGGCCGGCATCCCGCTCACGGTCAACCGCGTCTGCGGCATGTTCGGCCTGTTCTTCACCGACGCGCGCGTGGAGACCTACGCCCAGGCGACCGCCTGCGACGTCGCCACGTTCAACCGCTTCTTCCACGCGATGCTCGCGCGCGGCGTCTACCTGGCGCCGAGCGCGTTCGAGGCGGGTTTCGTCTCGATCGCGCACGACGAGCAGGCGATCGCCGACACCATCGCGGCGGCGCGCGCCGCGTTCGCGGAGGTCGCCGCGCCATAGCGGCACCGTTGCGGGCGCGCCGCACGGGCGTTCCACCTGGACGGGTCCACGATGGACCGCGGCCGCGGGGATGGCCGCGCGCCCGGGCGGCGGCCGGCCGCAATCGCTCTACCGGCTGCCGGTGGCCGGGCGAGCGGCGCACGCGTGCCAGGCGGCGGTGCCGTCGATACGGGCGGCGATCGGCGCCTCGCCCGGCGAGGCCGCCGCCGCGCGCATCGACCGCGACGGTCCGGCCGAGGCCGCGCGCGACCTCACCACCCAGCTCGACGCACTCGGCTACGAGGCACTCGCGATGGAGCGCGACGGCGAAACCCGGGTCGAGGCCTGCAACGGCGTGTCCCACGCGCTCGCGCGCGCGCAGCCGGACGTGTGCCGGTCCGACCCCGCGTTCATGGAGGCGGCCCGCGGACGCGCCGTGCAGCACCTGGAATGCCTGCTGCACGGCGGCGTCGCCGGCGGCTTCCGCTTCGGCCCGCGCGGACGGCGGGCCGCGGCGTGCGTCACCAGCTGCCGGTGTTCGGCATCGACGTCCACGGCTCGCGCGGCGGCAGCGGTTCGCCCTTCTGCAGCAGTTCGACCGAAATCCGGTCGGGCGAGCGCACGAACGCCATGTGGCCGTCACGCGGCGGGCGGTGGATCGTGATGCCCATCGCCGCGAGGTGCTCGCAGGTCGCGTAGATGTCGTCGACGCGGAACGCGAGGTGGCCGAAGTTGCGCGCACTGCCGTAGTCCTCCGGCGGGCTGCCGTCCTCGGGCGGCCAGTTGTAGGTCAGCTCGACCTCGGCCTCGGGCGATTCGTCCGCGGCGAGGAAGACCAGCGTGTAGCGGCCGGCGGGAAAGTCCCGCCGGCGCGCCTCGCGCAGGCCGAGCCCGTCGCGGAAGAAATGCAGCGCGGCGTCGAGGTCGCGCACGCGGATCATGGTGTGCAGGTACTTCATCGGTGCTCCTTGGCGGCTGGCGCCGGCCGGGCCGGCCATTGTCCGCGAGCGTGGCGCCACGCGGAACCCGGCGGGTGCCTACTCGCGCTGGAAGCGCGGCATGTAGTGCTGCAGCTGCGCGAGGCGCTGCAGCGGATCGGTCATCTGCAGCAGGTGCTGCTTCTCGGGCTGCGCCAGCGGCAGCAGCTCGGCCAGGCGGTAGCCGACCCAGCTTGCGTCGTCGTAGCGCGCGCGCTCGACGCGTGCGAGCGCACCGCCGACCTGCTCGGCGAGGCGTTCGAGGATGGTCGCGAGCAGGCCGTGCTCGGGCGGCACCGGCACCTCGGGCTCGTCGGGCCAGAAGCGCACGTCGCCGTGCACGAGGCCGTTGTCGCGCACGCGCGTCGAGGCGACCTGGAAGCGCTCGCCGCCCTCGGCGGTGATGCCGAGCAGGCCGTCGGGCAACGTGCAGAAGTCGGTGATGCGCGCCAGCGTGCCGACCGCCGCCGGCAGCGCCGGCTCGCCCGCTTCGCGGCCGGCGAGGATCAGGCAGGCGCCGAAGCCGCTGCCGTCGCGTGCGCAGTCGCGCACGAGATCGAGGTAGCGGCGTTCGAAGATGCGAAGGTTCAGCCGCCCGCCGGGGAACACCACGGCGGACAGCGGGAACAGGGGAATGTCGACGAGCGGCACGCGATCAGTCTATTGCCTCGCGCCGACGCGCGATAGCGGAGATCATGCCCGCATGCGGTTTTCTGTTGACCGCTGGGAGAACGGGGGGGGGGTAGCGTCACCTGGAGATCCAGGTTTCGTGCTTTGTGCATGTTTCCCGTTTCCATTCGGGAGGACTTTTTCATGAAGAACCTCGTCCTCGGCACCGCCTTTCTTGGCGCCTCCGTGTTCGCGACGGTGGCGCAGGCGGATACCTCGTATCGCTTGGATATGAAAGTGCTGCACAACGGCGAACCGATTTCCGCGCCGACGATCGTCGTCGCGAAGGACGAGCAAGCCGAACTCGTCATCGATGACCAGGAGGCTTCTTCGCCGAAGGTGAGAATGCTCGTCCGCGCGGAGCCAGGGGTGGCGACCCGTTCCGGCAAGGAAACCATCGGCGTCAAAGTCATCTTCTCTGAATCCGTCGCGGATGCATGGGTAGTGGTGGCCGAACCCGTCGTCGCGGTCCTCCCCGGCACCGAAGCGTCGTTGCAACTGGGTGACGCAGCACAGAGCGGGACGGCGCCCTATGAAGTTCGCATGACAGCCAGCCTCTTCGACCCCGCGACGATGTCGCTTGGCAGCGAAAAGTAGGCGCGCTGGGAGGTTGCTGCCCGGCCCAGGAGGGACCCTGCGGTTCACGCTGGCATCGGTGTCCGGTAGTGCGACGTCGAATGCAGGGCCCGGCGGCCCGGGCTTCTGCAGCAGCCCGGACCCCTGAAGGTCGCCAGCCGGGGTCGCGCGTCACGACGACATGGCGATGCCCGGACGCCATGTCGCCCTGCAGATCATGTGTCGGCGGACCGCCGCAGCGCGTTCGCGAAACGCCGCGGCGCGTTCTCGAAACCGCCGTTGGACATGAACACGACGTGGTCGCCGGGGCGCGCCTGCGCGAGCAGCGCGTCGAGCAGCGCGTCCACGCTCGGCGCCGTCGCGCCACGGCCTTCGAGCGCGGCGATCACCGGATGCGCGTCCCAGGCGAGCTCGGGCCGCTGCAGCAGCACGACCGCGTCGGCGGCGGCGAGCGACGGCGCGAGCTCGGCCGCGTGCGCGCCCATGCGCATCGAGTTCGAGCGCGGCTCCATGCCGACGAGGATGCGCGCGCCGCCGACCTTCGCGCGCAGGCCGGCAAGCGTCGTCGCGATCGCGGTCGGGTGGTGCGCGAAGTCGTCGTAGACGCGCACGCCGGCGTGCTCGCCGACCAGTTCCATGCGCCGCGCGACGTTGCGGAACGTCGCCAGCGCGGCGATCGCGTCGGCAACCTCGACCCCGGCCGCGTGCGCGGCGGCGATCGCGGCGAGCGCGTTCATCACGTTGTGGCGGCCGCCGAGCGCCCAATGCGCCTCGCCGCGTTCGCGCCCGCCGTGCGACACCGCGAAGGCGGAGCCGTCCGCGGCGAGCAGGCGCGCACGCCAGTCGCCCGCATGGATGCCGAACGTCTCGACCGGCGTCCAGCAACCCATCGAGAGCACCTCGGCGAGGCGCGCGTCCTCGGCGTTGACGACCAGGCGCCCGTTGCCCGGGACGGTGCGCACGAGGTGGTGGAACTGGCGCTGGATCGCGGCGACGTCGGGAAAGATGTCGGCGTGGTCGTATTCGAGGTTGTTGAGGATCGCGATCGTCGGCCGGTAGTGCACGAACTTCGAGCGCTTGTCGAAGAACGCCGTGTCGTACTCGTCGGCCTCGAGCACGAAGTCGGCGGCCGTGCCCGACGACCCCAGCCGCGCGGACACGCCGAAGTTCGCCGGCACGCCGCCGACGAGGAAGCCTGGCGCGCGGCCGGCGCACTCGAGGATCCACGCCAGCATCGAGGTCGTCGTCGTCTTGCCGTGCGTGCCGGCGACCGCGAGCACGCGCCGCGGCGCGAGCACGGTCTCGCCGAGCCACTGCGGGCCCGACACGTAGCGCAGGCGCGCGTCGAGCACGTGCTCGATCGCGGGATTGCCGCGCGAGAGCGCGTTGCCGACGACGACGAGGTCCGGCGCCGGCTGGAGGTGCGCCGCGTGGTACCCCTGCGCGAGGCGGATGCCGAGCGCCTCGAGCTGGGTCGACATCGGCGGGTAGACGTTCGCGTCGGAGCCTTCGACCTCGTGGCCGAGTTCGCGCGCGAGCGCGGCGATGCCGCCCATGAAGGTGCCGCAGATGCCGAGGATGTGGATCTTCACGTCGCCCGTCGCGCCGGTGGTTGCGAGGACGCGATTGTCTCAGGTCCGCGACGCCGGATCATGCGACCAGGGACTGAGCCACGGGGATCAGGCGGCGAAGAGCACGCCATCGAGCGCCCAGTAGACGACGAACCAGGTCAGCACGAGCGCGAGCGCGAACGGGCGCGTCGAATCCATCGCCGCGGCGACGATGCGCGCGAAGACGAGGATCTGCCAGGCGAGCAGGCCGAGCATGGCCAGCAGCAGCGAGCTCGCGCCGGGCGGCATCGGCGCGGCACGGCCGTCGGGCCCCGGTGGCGGCAGCGGACCGATCAGCCAGGCCAGCGGCCACTGCGCGAGCGAGATCACCAGGCCGCAGGCGAGCAGCGCGGTCGCGGTCTGCACGTAGCGGTTGGAGAGGCCGCGGATCGCCAGCGCGATCGCGCACAGCACCAGCACCACGCCGGCACCGAGCAGCGCGTGGGCGAACGCATCCTCGCTGCCGGTCGCCGCGCCGGCGAGCGCATCGACCGCGCAGCCACCGAGCAGCAGCGCGCCGAGCAGGGGCCGCGAATGCGGCAGGTTCTCCGGCGCGCCGCGCAGGCGGCAGAGTTCGAGCACTTCACGGACGAAGGCCGACGGGTTCATCGCCGCGGGCCGTCGGTCGGGATGCCGGAGGATGGCGCCCGGCGCGTGCGGGTCGTGCCGGCGCCGCCGCTCAACGCGGCAGGGCGTCGAGGATGCGCCGCGACACCTCGGCCAGCTCGCCGACGCCGTCGACGGACTTCAGCTTGCCGATCGCGGCGAAATGGCCGGCGACGGGTTCGGTCTGCTCGGTGTAGACGCGCAGGCGTTCGCGCACGGTTTCCGGCGTGTCGTCCTTGCGGCCTTCCTTCGCCGCGCGCCCGGCGATGCGCTCGACGATCAGCTCGTTCGGCACCTCGAGCCGGATCGCGACCTCGAGCGGCTGGCCGATGCGCGCGAGCAGGCGCTCGAGCGCCTCGCACTGGGCGAGGTTGCGCGGATAGCCGTCGAGGATGAAGCCGGCGGCGGCGTCCGGTTCGGCGAGGCGCTCCTCCAGCATCGCGAGCACGATCTCGTCGGACACCAGCTGGCCCGACTCCATGACCGCCTTCGCCTTCAGCCCGAGCGGCGTCCCGGCCTTGACCGCCGCGCGCAGCAGGTCCCCGGTCGAGATGTGGGGGACGCGCAGTTCGGCCTTGAGGACCTCGGCCTGGGTACCCTTGCCCGATCCGGGCGCGCCGAGCAGAACGAGTCGCATGTGGCTCCGATCGCGCCGTCCCGGCGCCCAGGTTTGCTGCAGACGGAGGCAGAACGCCGCGCGGACGCACGCTGCCCGTAGAATGCGCTTAACGCTAGCGGCTGCCAGAAACACTGTCAAACCGCGCCGGAGCGAAAGGAGGACGAGGCGATGAGCCAGGGCCAGATGCTGTATGCGCAGTCGGGCGGCGTCACCGCCGTGATCAACGCGACCGCCGCCGCCGTCATCGACACCGCGCGCCGGCGCAAGGTGCCGGTGCTGGCGGCGCGCAACGGCATCATCGGCGTGCTGCGCGAGGAGCTGATCGACACCTCGAAGGAAGGTGTGGCGGCGATCCGCGCGCTGCGCCACACGCCGGGCGGCGCGTTCGGCTCGTGCCGCTACAAGCTGAAGTCGGTCGAGCAGGACCGCGCGCAGTACGAGCGCCTGATCGCCGTGCTGAAGGCGCACGACATCCGCTGGTTCCTCTACAACGGCGGCAACGATTCGGCCGACACCTCGCTGAAGATCTCGCAGGTCGGGCGCGAGCTCGGCCATGCGGTCCACGTGATCGGCGTGCCGAAGACGGTCGACAACGACCTCGCCGTCACCGATTGCTGCCCCGGCTTCGGCTCGGTCGCGAAGTACACCGCGGTGTCGGTCGCCGAGGCGGCGCTCGACGTCGAATCGATGTCCTCGTCGTCGACGAAGGTGTTCATCGTCGAGGTCATGGGCCGCCACGCCGGCTGGATCGCGGCGGCCGGCGGCCTCGCCGCGCGCAAGGCCGGCGATCCGCCGCACATCATCCTGTTCCCCGAAGTACCGTTCGACGAGGAGCGCTTCCTCATGCAGGTGCGTGCGACGGTACGCCGCAGCGGCTACTGCGTGGTGGTCGCGTCCGAGGGCCTGAAGGACAAGGCCGGCCGCTTCCTCGCCGAGGCCGGTACGCGCGACGCGTTCGGCCACACTCAGCTCGGCGGCGTCGCACCGCTGCTCGCGCAGCTGGTCAGGCAGCGGCTCGGCTACAAGAACCACTGGGCACTGCCCGACTACCTGCAGCGTTCGGCGCGCCACCTCGCCTCGAAGGTCGACGCGCAGCAGGCATGGGCGGTCGGCAAGGCCGCGGTCGAGTACGCGCTGGCCGGCAGGAACGCGGTGATGCCGGTCATCGTGCGCACCTCCGATTCGCCATACCGCTGGAAGATCGCGCCGGCGCCGCTGTCGAAGATCGCCAACCACGAGAAGAAGCTGCCGAAGAACTTCATCACGCGCGACGGCTACGGCATCACCGCCGCGGCGCGGCGTTACCTGGAACCGCTGGTGCGCGGCGAGGATCCGCCGAAGTACCTGCGCGACGGCCTGCCGGACTACGTGCGCCTGAAGAACGTCGCCGTGCGGCGCAAGCTGCCCGCCTACGCGATCGCCGACTGAGCGGCGCCGCGCAGCGCCGGCGTCAGCGCGTGCACGGCAACGCCGGATACGCCCATTCGAACGGCGACGGCGGTGCCAGGTCGGCATCGACGATGGCATAGCTGCGCGGCATCGCGCCGACGCGAACGACCGGCTCGTCGCGCCGCACGTCGTCGAAGGTACCGGTCGCATCGTCGAAGCCGTCGGCCTGGCCGATCGCGGTGTAGCGGTCGAACACGTACGGCACGCCTTCCGACATCAGCGGATCGTTCGCGTCGGAGACGTGGAAGTGCAGGTGCGCCTCGCTCGAGTTGCCGCTGTTGCCGAGCACCGCGATCACCTGGCCGCGCACGACGCGGTCGCCCTCGCGCACGCGCAGGCTGCCCGGCTGCAGGTGCGCGTAGAACGCGTAGTGGCCGCCGCCGATGTCCTGCATGATGAAGTTGCCCGCGGCCGTCTCGACCGTCTGCCCGGGCGGGTTGTGCGGCGGCGTGCCTTCCGGCATGCCGTCGCGCGTGCGCGAGACGACGCCGTCGGCGACCGCGACGATCTCCTTGCCGTAGGCGAGGTAGCTCGCGTTGCGGTCGATCGGGCCGACCGCGCGGCGATCGTCGTCGTCGATGAAGACCCAGTCGATCGCGTAGCGCTCCGGCACGTGGAACTCGCCCGTGACCAGCGCGCCGGCCGCGTCGCGCAGCGGGATCAGCGTACGCCGGTGCACGCCGCCAGGGTTGACCGAGTCGCCGGCGACCCAGCCGCTGCCGCGGAACGGCAGGCCGACCACGACCGGGTCGGTGCCAGGCAGGGCCCGCTCGTCGTGGACCGTCCGCCGCGCACCGCCGCCCGCGCAGTCGACGAAGGTGAACGCGTGGCGCAGCGACGCCGGCGCGGGCACCGTGTCCGGCATCTGCACGAAGAAGTAGACGACCGCGCCGCCGCCCGGGGGCACGTCGACCGGATGGAAGGCGTCCTCGCCGGGCGCCGGGTTCGGCAGCGCACGCATCTGCGCGTCGTAGACGAGCGCATTGGCTGCGATCGCGTCGCCGCGGTAGTGGCGCCGCAGCGCGCCGCCGTCGGCCCGCACGTCGACCAGCCGCGCGCAGCCGGCGTCGAAGTTGCGCACATTGACCTCGTAGACGAGCGCGCGCCCGTCCGCGGTCGGCTGCACGCCGGGCGGATGGTGCAGCTCGAGCGTGATCGCGGCGCGCACGGGCGCGGCCATCGTGCCGGCGACGGCCACGGCCAGCGCGGCGAGGTGGCGGAGGCGGCGGTCGATCGGCATGCGGCGGGCTCCTGCGGCGGACGGGTCGAGAGTAACGCGCAGGAGGCCGCGCCGGTGGATCACGCCGGCCCGGGAGGGCCGCTGCCGGACGCGAAGCGCGATGCTGCGCCGCGCCAGTGCCGGCGGCCCTGACAGCTGGCTATACTCGGGCGGATTCTGCGGTTTCCCGGGGTTTGCCGTTCGGTTTCCTGAAGTTCAAGGGAGGGTTCGATGTTGTTCCATGAACACGGTTTGTTGATCGCGCTCGCATGCGCGGTACTCGCGATCGTCTATGGGGGATGGTCGATCCGTTGGATCCTCGCCAAGCCTGCCGGCAACGAGCGGATGCAGGCGATCGCAGCGGCGATCCAGGAAGGCGCGCGCGCCTACCTCAACCGCCAGTACCGCACCATCGCCGTCGTCGGCGTGGTGCTGTTCCTCGTGATCGGCCTCGTGCCGGCGCTCGGCTGGACCACCGCGATCGGCTTCGCGCTCGGCGCGGTGCTGTCGGGCCTGACCGGCTACATCGGCATGAACATCTCGGTGCGCGCGAACGTGCGCACGGCCGAGGCCGCGCGCAGCGGCATCCCGGCCGCGCTCGCGGTCGCGTTCCGCGGCGGCGCGATCACCGGCATGCTGGTCGTCGGCCTCGCCCTGCTCGGCGTCGCGGGCTACTTCGTCGCGCTGCTGCAGTTCGGCAAGAGCCAGGACCAGGCCCTGCACGCGCTGGTCGGCCTCGCGTTCGGCTCCTCGCTGATCTCGATCTTCGCGCGCCTCGGCGGCGGCATCTTCACCAAGGGCGCCGACGTCGGCGCCGACCTCGTCGGCAAGGTCGAGGCCGGCATCCCCGAGGACGATCCGCGCAACCCGGCGGTGATCGCGGACAACGTCGGCGACAACGTCGGCGACTGCGCCGGCATGGCGGCCGACCTGTTCGAGACCTACGCGGTCACGCTGATCGCGACGATGCTGCTCGGCGGCGTGATGGCGAAGGATGCCGGCGCGAACGCGGTGCTGTACCCACTCGTGCTCGGCGGCGTGTCGATCGTGGCCTCGATCATCGGCACGTTCTTCGTCAAGGCGAGCGCCGGCGGCAAGATCATGAACGCGCTCTACAAGGGCGTGATCGTCTCCGCGGTGCTCGCGCTGGTCGCGTTCTATCCGGTCACCACGCAGCTGATGGCGGATTCGACCTACGGCGCGATGAACGTGTTCGGCTGCGCCGTGATCGGCCTGCTGCTGACCGGCGCGATGGTCGTCATCACCGAGTACTACACCGCGACCGAGTACGGCCCGGTGCGCCACGTGGCGAAGGCGTCGACGACCGGCCACGCGACCAACATCATCGCCGGCATCGGCATCTCGATGAAGGCGACCGCCTGGCCGGTGATCGTCGTCTGCGCCGCGATCTGGGGCGCGTACCACCTTGCCGGCCTGTACGGCATCGCGATCGCCGCGACGGCGATGCTGTCGATGACCGGCATGATCGTGGCGCTCGACGCCTACGGCCCGATCACCGACAACGCCGGCGGCATCGCCGAGATGGCCGAGCTGCCGAAGGAAGTGCGCGCCGTGACCGACCCGCTCGACGCGGTCGGCAACACGACCAAGGCGGTCACGAAGGGTTATGCGATCGGTTCGGCCGGCCTCGCCGCGCTGGTGCTGTTCGCCGACTACACGCACAACCTCGGCGTCGCGCACCCGTCGCAGATCTTCGCGTTCGACCTCTCCAACCACCTCGTCATCATCGGCCTGCTCGTCGGTGGCCTGATCCCGTTCCTGTTCGCCGCGATGGCGATGGAAGCGGTCGGCCGCGCGGCCGGCTCGGTGGTCGAGGAAGTGCGTCGCCAGTTCCGCGAGATCGGCGGCATCATGGAAGGCAAGACCAAGCCCGACTACTCGCGCGCGGTCGACATGCTGACCAAGTCCGCGATCAAGGAAATGATGTGGCCGTCGATCCTGCCGGTGCTGGTGCCGGTCATCGTCGCGTTCGGCTTCAAGTGGATCGCCGGCGGCACGGTCTCGGGTGCGCAGGCGCTCGGCGGCGTGCTCATCGGCACCATCGTCACCGGCCTGTTCGTCGCGATCTCGATGACGACCGGCGGCGGCGCCTGGGACAACGCGAAGAAGTACATCGAGGACGGCAACTTCGGCGGCAAGGGTTCGGACGCGCACAAGGCGGCCGTGACCGGCGACACCGTCGGTGACCCGTACAAGGACACCGCGGGCCCGGCGGTGAACCCGCTGATCAAGATCATCAACATCGTCGCACTGCTGCTGGTCCCGCTGCTGTAAGGACCCCGGCCGCCGCCGCAGGCGGCCGTCTCACTCGGCATCGAAGGCCCCGCTCCGGCGGGGCCTTTTTCGTCCTTGCCTCATGCGTGGCAGCGTTCCGTTGCTGCACTCCGATCATCGAAGCGGTCCGCTCCGCCTTCCCGTCACCCGACGCGCTGCGCGCGTCGGCCTCTACCGCGAGCGGGAGTGGCGACCGCCTTCCCCCTCCCGCCTCCTGCATCCCCTTCTCTCGCTTGCCGTGCGTTCCCCCCGTCCGCTTGGGCGGGGGGCGACCGTCCTTCTCCCTCGCGCGAGCGGGACCGGCGGCCGCAGCGGACTCAGCGCGACGCGGCGCGCGACGCACGGGATGCGAGGACCGCCCCCATCGCCGTCAGCATCGAGGACCAGGCGTGCCGGATGCGGTCGGCGTAGTCCTTCCAGCGCTCGTCGACGACGTGCGCGAGGCGCACGGACGAGCCGCCCTCGCGCGGCTCGATGTCGATCTGGACCTCGCTGCTGTCGGCGTCACGTCGACGGCCCAGGTGAACACCAGTCGCGACGGGCGATCGAGGACGAGGTAGCGCCCGGCGTGGCCGATGACCTCGCCGCCGCGGACCTGCGCGATGCGGAACGCGCCACCGACGACGGCGTCGATCTCGACCGGCTGCGTTTCGCCGAGGCCGGGCCCGAACCAGCGCCGCACGCAGGCGGGATCGAGCCACGCGTCGTAGACCTCCGCCGGTGGAGCGGCCAGCGCCTGCTCGACGACGACGGCGACGGTCCGCACGCGTTCGTTCATGCGCGATTCCCCCCTTGAGGACCTTACCGCCCGGCGACATGCGGCGCCTACGGAAGCGAAGCCGGGCGCGCAGGCGGCGCATTCGTGTTGTCCATGTCCGAGTGGATGAGCCAGCGCCCGTCCGCTGCGCGCCGCAGCGTGAGGGTGAACTTGCCCAGGTCGCCGGCGCGCCCGCCATAGCCGTAGGCGCCGATGATGTAGGCGATCGCCTCCCCGGACGCGTAGGCGAGCGCGCGCAGCCGCAGCGGGCTGCCGCCCTGCCCCGAATACGCGGCGCGGATCGCCTCGCGGCCCTGCGCGGGCGCATACTGGCTCTGCAGCACGAAGCCGTCCTCGGCGAACAGCGCGGCGAGTGCGGCGGCGTCGCCGGCGCGCCACGCGCGTTCGTAGTCGCGCAGCACGCGATCGAGTTCGGGCGGCAGCTCGACGCTGGCGAGCGCGGCCGCGCGCGGCGGCGCCGACACCTCGTCCGCGTGCGATGCGGGCGTCGCGAAGGCCAGGCCGGAGATCGCGAGGGCGAGGATGGCACGGTGCATGGTCGGCTCCTTCGGTGCGCGGCGACGTCAGCCGGCCGCGAGGAAGCGCTCGACGATCCCGGCAAGGCGCGGATCGGCGGCGAGCGAGTAGTGCGTCGCGTCCGGCACGATCGCGAGCTGGTTCGCCGAGCGCTGCGAACCGTCGAGGCCGGCGTCGCGCTGGCCGCCGCCGAGCGCCCTCCAGAATTCGACCATGTGCCCGACGTCGGCGAAATGTTCGTTCTGCACCCGGGCGGCCTCCGTGGCGGCTGCGGCGTGCCGCGTCGCGAGCGCCGCGGCCATCGTCATGGTGAGGAATTCGCGCCTGAGCATATCGCCTCCGCGTCCCGGGCAGGTTGCAGCCGTGGCGCCTACGCCGGCAGGTTCGCGCGAATCAGGGCGGCGGTTTCGGTCAACTGCCGCGCCGACGCGCGCACACGCTCGCGCCGCCGTGCATCGCCGGCCGGATCGTGCGGCGTGCCGCGTGCGCGTCCCGCGCCGTCGAACACGGCCAGTTGCGGCGGACCGATCCCCCAGTCGCTGCCCGGCTGCCGCGGCACGACGTGGAAATGGAAGTGCGGTGTCTCCTGTCCGCTGTAGACGCCGTTGTTCTGGAAGGTGAGGATGCCGAGCGGTCGAAATGCTTCCACCAGCGCGTGCGCGGCGCGCCGTGCGGCATGCAGGACCGCGCTGCATTCGGCTTCGGACAGGTCGAGCAGGGTCGCAACGTGGCGGCGCGTGATGACGCAGCACTGGCCGCGCTCGAACTGCCATGGGTTGATCACGGTGAGCACGTGCGCGCCCTCGTCGATGATCGCCCAGCGCTCCTCGCGGCCGGCCATGCCTTCGCAGAGGTCGCACGGGTCCCTGACCGGGAGTTCGATCATCGCGGGTCCTCCGGCGGCGCGCGCGCGTGGCGGCCGATTGTACGTGCCGGACGCGCCGTCGATCGGCCCGTCGCCGCGGCCGTGGCGCGGAAGGGCGCCTGAAAGCTTTCCGGTCGCCGCCTTGTCTTATGATGCCGGTCGAGGGGCATCGGGCCGGCGTTCGAACGCGGCCTTCCGTCGCGAAGCGGGGAGCAGGCATGGTGCGACGCGCGTGGCTGTGGGCGGCAGGGGTGTTCGTGGCGCCGGCGATCGGCGCGGCCGAGCTGTCGGGCACGATTGCGCTCAGCGCGGGCGGACAGCCACTGCGCAGCGAGGAGGCGGCCGAGGCAGTGGTGTATTTCCGCCCGGCGACGCCGCCGAAGGTCGCGCCGGCGCCGACGCCGTACGTGATGGGCACGCAGCGCAAGCAGTTCACGCCGCGCATCCTCCCGATCACGGTCGGCAGCCAGGTGCGCTTCCCGAACCGCGACCCGATCCTGCACAACGCGTTCTCGACTTCGCCGGCGAACACGTTCGACGTCGGCGTCTACGGCCACGGCGACGGCCGCACCGTCGCCTTCCCGCAAGCCGGCTACGTGCGCGTGTTCTGCAACGTGCACGCGTCGATGGTCGGCCACGTGCTGGTGCTCGACACGCCCCATTTCACGCGCCCCGACGCCGGCGGCCGCTTCGTCCTGAAGAACCTGCCCGCCTCGAGCGGCGACCTCGTCGTCTGGCACGACCGCGCGACGCCGTGGCACGAGAAGATCGTGCCCGGCGCGAAACCGCTCGCGATCCAGCTCGACCTGACCCAGAAACGCGTGCCACCGCACCTCAACAAGTTCGGCAAGCCCTACGGAAGGTCCGGCGATGCCGGTTACTGAAGACAGTCCGCAGCGCTTCACGCTGCCACTCGCGCTCCGCTTCTTCCTCGCTACCGCGCTGCTGATCGCGCTGGCGCTCGGCGCCGCGGTGTTCGTGACCTACGCCGGGGGGCAGCGCATCGCTGCCGCCGCGCTCGACGAGGCGGTCGGCACCAGCGACGCGGTGCAGCGCGAGTTCGAGCAGCACCGGCTCGAACAGCTGCAGTCGAACGCGCGCCTGGTCGCGGCCGATCCCGCGTTCGCGCGCTACATCGGCAGCGCCAGCGGCGGCGGCGCGGCCCTGCCCGGCGTCGAGGGCCAGACCGGGCCCGACCTCGCCTCGATGCGCGACCTGCTGCTGGAACGGCAGCGCGAGTTCGGCTTCGACCTCGGCATCCTGCTCGACGGCGAGGGCCACACCCTGGTGCGCACGGACCGCGCCGAATCGGTGCAGGAGTCCCTCGCCGACGACCCGCTGGTCGCCGCCGCGCTGCACGACACGCCGCCGTTCGCGGGCTACTGGCGCCAGCGCGACCAGCTGTTCCAGGCCGCGATCATGCCCGTCGTGCAGGACCGTGACCTGATCGGCTACCTGCTGGTCGCGCAGGGCGTGACCGACGCGCTGGCGCAGAAGGTCGCGCAGGCGAGCGGCGCGCAGGTCGCCTTCCGGATCCCGGCCGCCGGCGCCGCGGCACTCGCGGCGAGTTCGCTCGACGCGAAGGCCGCGCCGGAACTGCTGCAGGCATGGGCCGGCTTCGCACCGACGTTGCGCGCGGCGCTCGACAAGGGCACCGCGATCGACCAGTTCCGCATCCGCTTCGGCGGCCAGGACTGGGTCGGGCGTGCGCGTCCGATGGGCGGCGACGGCCGCCTCGGCAGTGTCCTCGTGCTCGCCTCGGCGGACCGCTTCGTGTCCGGCTATCGCGCGATCCTGAACCGCGTCGCGCTCGCCGGCCTGGCCGCGCTCGCGGTCGCGCTGCTGCTGTCGCTGCTGATCTCGCGCGGCATCCTGAGCCCGGTGCGGCGGATGGCCGACGCGGCCGAGGAGGCCGCCGCCGGCAACTACCAGGCGCGCATCGGCCGCGGCGGCCGCGACGAACTCGGCCGGCTGTCGCAGGCGTTCGACTCGCTGCTGTCGGAACTGCGCGAGAAGAGCGACATGGAAGGCTACGTCGGCCACCTCGCGCGCTTCCTGCCCGAGCCTGCGGCGGAGACGCTGCCGGACACGCCGACGCGGCGGCGCGCATCGGCGAATTCGCTCGCGGTGCGGCGCGCGCAGGCGACCCTGCTCGGGCTCGAGTTCCGCCACCTGCTCGGCGAGCACGCAGGCGCGACGCCGGAACAGGCCGCGACCGCGAGCGTCGCGCTGAAGGCGCGGCTCGACGAAGCCGCGCGGCGCTGGAACGGCGAGCTGCACGTCGCCGAGGGCGGCCGCTGGTTCTGCTCGTTCGAGGGCGACGACGCCCACGCGCGCGCGCTCGCGTGCTGGAGCGCGCTGCTGGAGGCGTCCGCCGCAGGCGCCCATCCGCAGCCGGCCGGCGCGATCAGCGACGGCGAGCTGCTGCATGACGGTGAGTTCCTGCTCGGCCTGCCGCAGGCGCAGGTGCACCGCCTGCTCTGCGACGCGGCACCCGGCCAGCTGCTCACGCTCGGCCGCTTCGGCGACGCGCTCGCGCGCGAACACGGCACGCCGGTCGTGCAGGCCGTGACCGGCGCCTACAGCGGCAAGCCGCGCGCGGCCGTGCTCGCCGCCGCCTGGGAACGCGCGGCGAACGAGGCTGGCGCGACCGACGGGCAGACCGTCGTCGTCCCACGCGATCCGGGGCGCGCGGCGATCCCCGCACGCGCGGCGACCGGCATCGCACCGGGTTCCGTGCTCGGCAACCGCTACCGCATCGTCTCCGTCCTCGGCGAAGGCGGCATGGGCGTGGTCTACAAGGCGCACGACCTCGAACTCGACGACCTCGTCGCACTGAAGATGGTCAAGCCGGGGGCGCTCGCCGACGGCACCCAGCTCGAGCGGCTCAAGGACGAGATCCGCCTGGCGCGGCGCATCACGCATCCGAACGTGCTGCGCACGTTCGACTTCGGCGAGATCGGCGGCATGCCGTACATCTCGATGGAGTACGTGCGCGGGCTGACCCTGCGCTACCTGCTGCGCGATGCGCGGCGCGTGCCGTACTCGGCCGGGCTGCGCATCGCGCGCCAGCTCGTCGCCGGGCTCGGCGCGGCGCACGAGGTCGGCGTGCTCCACCGCGACATCAAGCCGGAAAACCTCATCCTCGAGGCGAACGCGAACGCGAAGCTGATGGACTTCGGCATCGCGCGGCCGACCGCGCGCGTGCACCCGGGCAACACCGAGCCGGGCACTTTCCTCGGCACGCCGAACTACTGCGCGCCCGAACAGCTCGCCGGCGAGGAGATCGACGAGCGCGCGGACCTGTACTCGTGCGGCGTGCTGCTGACGGAGATGTTCTGCGGCGCGCTGCCGTACAGCGGCAAGTCGACGATGGACATCTACATGGCGCAGATGCAGGACGAGCCACGCACGCCGTCGTCGCTGTGGCCGGAGGTGCCGCCCGAACTCGAGGCGATCATCCTGCGCTGCCTGCGCCGCGTGCCCGCGGAACGCTTCGCTTCGGCGGCCGAACTCGGCGCCGCGCTGGCGCGACTGAGGGTCTGACCATGCGCCGCTTCGCACTCGCCTGCTCGTTGTCCCTGCTCCTGCCCGCGTCGGTCGTCGCGCAGGAGGACCCGCTGCTCGCGGCGCCGATCGATGGAGCGCCGGCGTCGACGCTCGCCTTCGACGGCGAGGCCCTGCTGCGCGTCGAGCGCACGCGCCACCTGCCCGGTGCGCGGCCTTCGCCCGACCTCGACCGCGAGCGCGCGCGAGTGCGCCTCGGCGCGACCTGGATGCCGATCGCCGGACTCGAGCTGCGCGGCGCGCTGAAGGGCGCGCTCGGTTCGGATTCCAATCGCGACAACCGCATCAACAACGACAACGAGCGCAGCAACGGCATCGCGCTCGACGAGGCGTACCTGCGCTGGCGACCGCGCGAGTCGACCGCGCTGACGTTGGGCAAGGCGCGCATGCCGCTGGAGCTGTCGCCGCTGACGTGGGACGGCGACCTGCGCCCGGCCGGGATCGCCATCGACCACAGCATCGCCGTCGGCGACTACGACCGCGTGCAGCTCGTCGCGGCGGCGCTCGCCGGCGGGCAGCTCTACCACGACCGCTCGCGCATCGTCGCCGTGCAGGCAGCCTGGCGCTGGCACGAGGGCGCGCCCACCAGCGCCGCGGTGCTGCTCGGCTACGCCGGCTTCTCGGACCTCGACGCACTCGCGCGGCACGGCCTCGCGCGCACCAACCGCGTCGACGCCCGCGGTTTCGTCAGCGACTTCCACCTGCTCGACCTGCAGCTGGTCGCGCGCCACCAGCTCGGCACCTGGCCGATCGAGGCGCGGCTCGACCTCGTTCGCAACCTCGGCGCCGACGACGAGGCCGACGCGGCGCGCCTCAGCCTCGTCGCCGGCGACCGACGGCGCGCGCGCCAATGGGAGTTCGGTTTCGCCTGGCAGCGACAGCAGCGCGACGCCGTGCTCGCCGCCTTCAGCGAGGACGACTGGTGGTTCCACAGCTACGCCCGCGGCGGGATGCCGTGGGTCGGCTACGGCCTGACCGACCGGCTGTCGCTGCGCCTCGCCGGTTTCCGCGAGCGCCGCGACCGCCTGTCCAGCCACACCGAACGCGTGCTGCTCGACCTCGAGGCACGCTGGTAGCAACCCCCACCGCCGACCTTTCACCCACGCTGGCGCATTTCGCCGCTCCCGCTTGCGGGCGAGGAATCGCTTTCGCCGCTCCCGCGTGCACGAGAGGCCGAGGCGCGCAGCGCGGCGGGTGAGGGGAACCGGAGCGAAGCCGCGCGCAGCGCGGGATGCGAAAGCGTGACCCGCTGCACGCGCCCGCGCGCCGGGTGCGCGCGAACGGGTTGCGCCTATGGACAAGGGCGCGTGCGCGAGGCTAGATGGCCGTTCCGTTCCCTGCCGAGCCGCACCGATGTCGCCCTCCCTCGCCCTGCGTTTCGCCCTGCTCGCCTCGATCGTCGCCACCGGCTGCGCACCGGTCGCGAAGAAGCCCGCGACGCCGCCCGCCCCCGAGGATGCGTGGCTGTGGCTCGAGGACATCCACGGCGAACGGCCGATGGCCTGGGTCGAGGAGCAGAACGCGAAGACGCGCGCCGCGTACGCCGACTCGCCCGCGTACGAGGCGACGCGCAGGGCGATCCTCGAGGTGCTCGACTCGGAGCAGAAGATCCCCGCGGTGCGCAAGATCGGCGATCGCTACTACAACTTCTGGAAGGACGCCGCGCATCCGCGCGGCATCTGGCGCCGCACGACGCTGGCCGAATACCGCAAGCGCGCGCCGGCCTGGGAAACCGTCATCGACGTCGATGCGCTCGGCCGCGCCGAGGGCAAGTCGTGGGTCTGGCACGGTGCGCAGTGCCTGAAGCCGACCTACCGGCGCTGCCTGGTCGCGCTGTCCCCGGGCGGCGGCGATGCCGACGTCGTGCGCGAGTTCGACCTCGTCGACAAGCGATTCGTCGAAGGCGGCTTCGAGTTGCCGGAAGCGAAGTCCGACGTGGCCTGGATCGACGAGGACCGCCTGTTCGTCGCGACCGACTTCGGCCCCGGCACGATGACGAAGTCGAGCTACCCGCGCATCGTCAAGGAATGGCGGCGCGGCACGCCGATCGCCGATGCGCGGACGGTGTACGAGGTCGGCGAAGACGACCTCGGCGTCAGCGCAAGTCGCGATCTCACCCCCGGCTTCGAACGCGAGCTGGTGGTGCGCGTGATCGACTTCTGGACCAGCGAGACCTTCGTTCGCGGTGCCGACGGCAGCCTCGCGAAGATCGAGGTGCAACCCGACGCCATCGTCGACGTGCACCGGGAATGGCTGCTGGTGCAGCTGCGCAGCGACTGGACCATCGGCGGGCGCAACTGGCCGGCCGGCGCGCTGCTCGCCACGCAGTTCGATGCATTCATGGCCGGCAAGGCGGATTTCGTCGCCCTGTACACGCCGACGCCGGGCAGCGCGTTGTCGAGCTGGTCGTGGACGCGCCACCACCTCATCCTGAACCTGCTCGACGACGTCGCGAGCCGGCAGGAGGTGCTGACTCCGGCGAAGCGCGGTGAATGGACGCGCAGCAGGCTGCCGGGCGCGCCGGCGCTGAGCACGGTCGAGGCGACCGGCATCGACGCCGACGCCGACGACAGCTACTTCATGACCGTGTCGGGCTTCCTCGCGCCGGACACGCTCTACCTCGGCACGCTCGGCAAGGGCAAGCCGAAGGCGCTCAAGCGCACGCCGGCGTGGTTCGACGCGAAGAAGTACCAGGTGCATCAGTACTTCGCGACCTCGAAGGACGGCACGCGCGTGCCCTACTTCGAAATCGCGCCGAAGGCGATGAAGCTCGACGGCAGCAACCCGACCCTGCTCTACGGCTACGGCGGCTTCGAGGTTTCGCTGCGCCCGCGCTACAACGGCAGCGTCGGCCGCGCCTGGCTCGAGCGCGGCGGCGTCTACGTGGTCGCGAACATCCGCGGCGGCGGCGAGTACGGCCCGCGCTGGCACCAGGCGGCGCTGAAGGCCGAGCGCCTGCGCGCCTACGAGGACTTCGCCGCCGTCGCGGGGGACCTGGTCGCACGCAAGGTGACCTCGCGCGAGCACCTCGGCGCCGAGGGCGGCAGCAACGGCGGCCTGCTGGTCGGCAATATGCTCACGCGGTACCCGGAGCGGTTCGGCGCGATCGTCTGCGAGGTGCCGCTGCTGGACATGAAACGCTACACCCACCTGTCCGCCGGGGCGTCGTGGATCGCCGAATACGGCGATCCCGACAAGCCGGAGGAGTGGGAGTGGATCAAGGCGTTCTCGCCGTACCACAACCTCGAGCCTGGCAAGGCGTATCCGCCGATCCTGTTCTACACCGCGACCAGCGACGACCGCGTCGGCCCGGTGCAGGCGCGCAAGATGGCCGCGCGCCTGCAGGAACTCGGCCATGGCGAGACGTGGTTCTACGAGAACACCGAAGGCGGCCACGGTGCCGCGGCCGACAATCGGCAGTCGGCGGAGATGCACGCGCTCGCCTACACCTTCCTGTGGCACCAGCTCGCCGGGGGATCCACCCCATGAGGACGCTGCTCGCCACGTTCGCGCTCGCATTCTCGCTCACCGCGCACGCCGGTGACGGCGCGCGCGTCGACGCGACCCTCGCGCGCGCCGCACGCGCGCACCAGCCGGTGCTGCTCGATTTCACCGCGCCGTGGTGCTACTCGTGCTACTTCATGGAAACGCACGTGCTGAACGGCGCGCAGTGGGACGCGCTCGCCCGCAAGGTGATCATCGCGCGCGTCGACGCCGATTCGCCGGACGGATCGGCGTGGATGAAGAAGCTCGCGGTGAAGGCCCTGCCCGCCTACGTCGTGCTCGACGAACACGGCCGCGAGTTGGGCCGCATCCTCGCCGAGCAGCCGCGCGCGCAGTTCTACCCGGCCATCGAGCGCTTCCTCGCTGGCTCGGACACGCTCGACGCGTTGCTCGCGAAGGCGCGTGCGGGCTCGCTCGACGCGCTCGTCGACGCGCTGTCGGCGTTCGCCGCGCGCGACGCCGGCGCCGACGGGCTCGCCGTGTTCGATGCGCTGCCGGACCCGGTGCGCACGAAGGCGAAGGCGGACCCGCGCGTCACGCTGCGGCTCGACCGCCTCGCGCTCGCGCGGGCACGGGCGGTGAAGGACGACGCGGCGGCGGTGGCGGCCGCGCAGCGCGTGCTCGCCGGTGCGATCGACTGCGACCGGCCCTATGTCGTCGATGCGCTGCTCGAAGCGAGCGCGACGCTGCCCGCGGCCGGCCGCAAGGCCGTGCTCGCGCCGCAGCGTGCGGCGCTCGCGGCGATGCTCGACGACGACGTCTTCGCCTCGCCGCCGCGCTGCGCCGACCAGCGCAGCGCGGTGCTCGCTTCGGCCGACCTCGCCGCCGCGCTGGGAGACCGCCAAGCCGAGCGCGGCGTGCTCGCCCGCGGCATCGACGATGCGCGGCGCCGCCTCGGCGACGATCTCGGCAAGGACCGCAACCTCGCCGACAACCTGCGCGTGTTCCTCGCCCGAGCCGACCGCGAGGCCGAACTCGACGCGCTGTTCCCGCGGCTCGTCGCGGCATGGCCGGACGACTACGTCTATCCGTACCGCTACGGCCGCAGCCTGCTCGAACGCGGCCAGGCCGCCGCGGCGCTGCCGTGGCTGGAGAAGGCCGCGGACCAGGCCTACGGCGCGAATCGGCTCGGCGTCGCGCTGTATCGCGTGAAGGCGCTGAAGGCGCTCGACCGCCGCGCCGACGCCGAGCGCGTCGTCGCCAACGTGCTCGAGCAGAATGGCGCGTGGTTCCCCGACCAGGTCGCGCAGCTGAAGGCCGCGCTCTGACGCGACCTCGCGGTCCTCGTGGCGAGGCCGCGGTTCGCGCGGCGAAAAGCCGCCATTGCTGCACTGCGGCAGAGTTTTGCCGTATGCTGCGCGCCCCCGCGGACCGCGTCCGCGACGCGCTTCGGCGCGCAGCATTCGGAGAACAACCATGGCCCTGGAACGCGTGCCCGCCGGCGCCGCCGTGCCCGACGAAATCAACGTCATCATCGAGATCCCGAAGGACGCCGACCCGGTCAAGTACGAGGTCGACAAGGCCTCGGGCGCGATCTTCGTCGACCGCGTACTGTCGACGCCGATGCGCTATCCGTGCAATTACGGCTACGTGCCGCACACGCTCGGCGGTGACGGCGACCCGCTCGACGCCCTGGTGATCCTGCCCCTGCCGCTGGTGCCGGGGTCGGTGATCCGCTGCCGCCCGGTCGGCATGCTGAAGATGACCGACGAGGCGGGTGCCGACGAGAAGCTCGTCGTCGTGCCGCACGCGAAGATCTTCGCCGGCTACGCGCACATCGCCGACATCGGCCAGGTCTCGGCGAACTGGCTCGAGCGCATCGGCCACTTCTTCGAGCACTACAAGGACCTCGAGAAGGGCAAGTGGGTCAAGCTCGAAGGCTGGGCCGGTGCCGACGAAGCGCGCCGGGAGATCGTCGCCGGCGTGGAGCGCTACGAGTCGTCGTCGAGCAAGCCCGCGTTCTGAGGCGCCGCGCGCACGCCCTCCGTGTGCGGCGCGCGATGCGCTGCCGCGGATCGTAAGGTGGAACGCAGCCGTGACTCGGCGGGTCCGCCGGGCGCCATGCCCGGCGCGGCGGCGTTGGCGATCGGCCCTGTCCACCGGGCGTTCGCATTGCCGTAGGAGCGGCGCCACCGCGACCGGCGTTGCACGCCTGCGTGGCGGTCGCGCCGGGAGATGATCTTTCGTCCGCGTCGACGACGTTTGATTCACCGTCAGCGACCGCGTGGCGATGGGGTACTCGCGTCTGCGCGACGAGGCGCGTTCGCTGCATCCCGCATTCGCGCCTGGGGCGCTCCGGACCGTGCCGGCGCACCGGTACCCACACGTCAGTCCTCGCCGTCGTCGACGTCGTCGCGCGCGTGCGATGCGCCGGGGTCGATGCCGGACGCTAGGGCGTCGGAGACCTTCCACATCGCGAGTTCGCCGCCGCGGAACACCTGCGCGTGCACCGGCGCGGCGCGGAAGCGGAAACGGCTGTAGAACGTGACGACGTAGCCGTCGGGATGTTCGCCGGCCCAGGCCTCGAACTCCCGCAACGTGTCGAACGCCACCACCGGTTCGCGCAGGCGACCGGCGAACTCGAAGACGCCGTGGTGCCAGCCGAGGTGCGCGACGGCGTGCCCCGCCGACTGTGCGTCGTGGATGCGTGCCGAGATCGCGCCGACGTCGTAGCGGTCGCCCGAGGCCTGCAACACCGCGAGCTTCACCAGCAACGCGAGGACGAGCATCGCGGTCGCGGCGACCAGCGGCCGCGCCCAGCGGGCGCGCATCGCGAGCAGCACGACGCCGAGCGCAGCGATGCCGATGCCCCACGCCGGCGACAGGTCGGCCGCGAAGGCGAGCGCCGCCACGCGCGACGACAGCGCCGGCAACGCGGCGACGCATGTGCCCGCGACGAGCAGGAACGCGCCGAACAGGCCGATCCGAACGCGCAGTGCGCCGTCGTCGAGCGCGAGCGCGAGCATGAGCGCGACGCCGGGGATCAGCGGCAGCAGGTAGTGCGGCTGCTTGCCGCTGACGATCGAGAAGACGACGAAGGTCGGCACGACCCAGGCGAGCGCGAAGCGCATCGGCACCGCGGCGAGCAACGGCCGCAGCGCGGCCAGCCGCGTGCGCACGACCAGCGGCCACGGCAGCAGCATCGCGGGGAAGATCGCGAGGTACCACCACCACGGACGCCCGTGCGCGCTCGTGCCCTTGACGCCGTTGATGCGGTCGAGCGTCTGGTTGAGGAAGATCGCGCGCGCGTAGTCCGGTCCGCCGTGCAGCGCCGCCGGGATCGCCCAGGCCAGCGCGATCGCCGCACCGAGCAGCACCGCGAGCGCGAACTGGCCGAAGTAGCGGCCGCGCCGGCCATCGAGGCGGTCACCGCTCCACCATGGCGCGGCCAGCGCGACGCAGGCGACGTCGAGCAGCATGACCGGGCCCTTGACCAGGATGCCGAGGCCGATCGCACCGCCGGTCAGGAGCACGCCGCGCCGCGCGCGGCCCTGCACGAGATCGAGCACGCCGTGCAGCGCGAGCAGCACGCAGGTCGTCAACGGCACGTCGAACATGATCGCGTTCGCGAACAGCGCGAAGTAGATCGCGCCGAGGAGGAACGTCATCGAGGCCCGCGCGACCGGCTCCGAGCCGGTCAGGCGCAGCGCCAGCCGCCCCATCAGGGCGAGGCTGGCCAGCGAACAGAGCAGCGTCACCGCACGCGCGGTCCACGCGTGCACGCCGGTCAGCGACCACCCCGCGTCGACCAGCCAGAACAGCATCGGCGGCTTGTGCGCGTAGGTCGCGCCGTTGAGGTGCGGCACGAGGTACTCGCCGGTCGAGCGCATCTCCCAGGCGACCGCGAGGTAGCGCGTCTCGTCGATCGGCAGCGGCCCGAGCAGGAACACGACCGGCAGCAGCAGGATCGCCGCCACGACGAGTGGATGCGCGAGCGCGGCGAGCCACGCTGGACGGTCGGTCGGGGAAAGCGCTGGCAGCATCGTCACGGGGGACAGTCGGCGGAACGCGCATCTTGGCATGCCGGTCGCGGGACGCGCGACCGTGGCGGCGGATCGCCGCAGGCCCGCAGCGGCGGATGCAGCCGGCGCTCAGTCCGAGCGGCGCCGTGACAGCCGATGGACCGGCCACGACGCCGCGACGAGGCAGAGCGCGACGAGGCTGTTGCGCGTGTCGCCGGCGAACGCGACGACGAGGAAGGCGAGCGAGCCGAGTAGCGCGAGCGCCGGCACGATCGGCTGGCCCGGCGTGCGGAACGGGCGCGTTGCGCGCGGCTCTTGCCGGCGCCGCACGAACCAAGCGACGAAGGTCAGCGCGTAGTTCGCGACGAACAGGAACGCGAGCAGCGCGATGACGCGGTCGAACGTGTTGGTCGCGATCAGTGCCAGCCCGAGCGCCGTGCTCGACAGCAGCGCGAGCAGCGGCGTCCCGCCGCGGTTGGCGCGCCCGAGCGCCGCCGGCAGCAGGCCGTCGCGGCTCATCGCGTAGGGGATCCGCGACGCCATCAGCAGCAGTGCGTTCACCGACGCGAGCAGCGACACGATCACCGCGAGCCGCAGCACGGTGTCGCCGGCGTCGCCGACCAGGCGACGCGCGGTGGTCGCGGCGACGAACGGGTCACCGGCCATCTGCGCGATCGGGATGACCGCGAGGAAGGCCGCGTTGAGCAGCAGGTAGATCGCCATGATCAGCAGCACGCCACCGATCATCGTGCGCGGGATGTCGCGCGCGGGATCGCGCAGCTCCTCGCCGAAGTAGAGCGGCCCGCTCCAGCCGTCGTAGGTGTAGATCGCCGACTGCAGCGCGACCATCAGTGCCGCGGCGAGCGCGAAGCCCGTCGGCAGCGTCGCCGCCGGCCGCGGCGCGGGCGTGGCCGGCGGTTCGGGAGCGCCGACCGCCAGCCCGACCAGGGCGAGGCCGACCAGGCTGACCGCCTTCAGCAGGCTCGTCGCCCGCTGGGTGCGGTCTCCGATGCGGATGCCACGCCATTGCAGCAGCGTGAAGGCGAGGATGGTCGCCGTGGCGAGGAGCGCCTCCTGGCCGCGGAAAGCCGGCAGCAGCGGCACTGCGTACTCGGCCAGCACGATCGCGACCGCCGCCATCGAGCCGCTCGTCGCGAGCCAGTCGGTCCAGCCGACGACGAAGGCGGGATAACGACCCAGCACGTCGCCGACCAGTGGCGACAGCCCACCCGAACGCGGCCGCATCGCGGCCAGTTCCCCCAGCGTGAGCGCGCCGAGCAGTGCGTAGCCCGCGCCGGCGATCCACACCGCCATGAACCAGGGCACCGACGGAACCTGCGCCGCGATCTCGCCCGGCGTGCGCAGGATGCCCATGCCGATCGCATTGCCGACCAGCACCGCAAGCCCGAACAGCGGGCCGAGCACCCGCAACAGCCGCCCCGATGCACGCGCATGCGTCTGGCGTGGTGCGCCCTCCGGCTCGACGGTCATGCGTACGTTCCCCCGCAAGGCAGGCCCGTCCAACGTAGAACCTTCCGGCACATGGAGTCCAGAGGTCCCGCAAGGATCCGTCGAATTCCTGCTCAGGTGCTACCTTTGACGGAGCAGAGAGGTGGTCCCGGTTGTTTGAACAGCTGAGCCCGGTCCGATAAGTGGATCGCCTGCGGGGTCAAGCTGCCTTGGGCAGAGGCAGCGGTTGGAAGTAGACCGCGTCCGGTGTTCCCCGATCAAGGGC
>Ga0180220_1000352_pt1 | contig 56649 bp, 57 predicted proteins | sample eDN5th37CBELigBY_FD_151335 | JGI IMG/M metagenome (GOLD analysis project Ga0180220, IMG submission 151335) | Enriched backyard soil microbial communities from Emeryville, California, USA - eDNA 5th pass 37_C BE-Lig BY (version 2) (version 2) | ecosystem: Environmental > Terrestrial > Soil >...
AGTTAATTGAATTCTATCACTGGGGTGGCCTGATGACAAGTAGAAAATTGGAAAAATATGAGTTAATTTTGGATGCGGCTTTAAAGGTCATTGCGGAGAACGGTTTTCACGGCTCCCAAATTTCCAAAATCGCAAAGGAGGCTGGCGTCGCGGACGGTACGATTTATTTATATTTTAAAAACAAGGAAGATATCCTTATTTCCCTGTTTCAGGAACGCCTCGGCAATTTGGTCGGGATGTTCCACAGCAGCATCAAGGAAACCAGCACCGCGGACGAAGCGCTCCGCAAAGTATGCGAAATCCATTTTACCGAGCTCGAAAATAACGTGAACCTTGCTTATGTCACCCAAATCGAGCTGAGGCAAAGCTCCCTTGAGCTGCGCAAGGCCATCGGCCTTGTCGTGAAGCCCTATATTCAGCTGATTGAGCATATTGTGGAAAGAGGCATGTCGGAAGGTTCTTTCCGCAAAGACCTCGATCCGAAGCTGACCCGGCTGCTTATATTCGGCGCCATGGACGAAGTCGTCACCTCCTGGCTGATCTCGGGACGCAAATATTCGCTTTCGGCCCAGGTTGACAAAACGGTTGAGTTTTTTCTGAAAGGCCTGAAGTAATCCGGCGGGCGTAAGCGCCCGTCCAATCCAATAACGAGAGGAGTTTGCCGCATGAATATCTTTGTACTGCTGAAACAAACCTTCGACACGGAAGAACGCATTACGATTCAAAATGGGGAAATTTCCGAAGACGGCGTGAAGTTCGTCATGAATCCGTATGATGAATATGCGGTTGAGGAAGCGCTGCTGCAGAGGGATGAGCATGGCGGAACCGTAACCGTCGTCGGCGTCGGGCCGGACCGGACGGCCGAAGCGCTGCGGACGGCGCTTGCGATGGGAGCCGATGAAGCCGTATTGATTCAAAACGACGGCATGGAAACCGACGAGTATTCGATATCCCGCCTGCTTGCGGCTTATCTGGAAAAGCAATCCTATGATTTGATTCTTGGCGGCAACTTCTCGGTAGACAGCGGCGGCGGACAGGTCGCGGTCAGACTGGCGCAACTGCTCGGTCTTCCCCACACGTCGTCCATAACGAAACTGACGGTTAACGGGCAAAAGGCTAGCGTGGAACGCGACGCCGAAGGCGATACGGAATCGCTGGAGGTCGCCCTCCCTGCCGTCTTTACGGCCCAACAAGGACTCAATGAACCGCGTTACCCCTCCCTTCCGGGCATCATGAAGGCCAAAAAGAAACCTTTCCAACATATCACGCCTGCCGAGCTTGGCATCGATCCCGACGAAGCCGCGGCCAAAACGAAACGCGTCTCCCTTTCCCTGCCGCCTCAGCGCCAAGCCGGGCGCATTCTTCAAGGGGACTATGCGCATCAGGCAGCCGAACTCGTGAATCTGCTGCGCACGGAAGCCAAGCTGATCTGAGAGTTGTTGGCGAACAAAAACCTGTCCAAGGAAGCAATATACAGTTGCTGAATGGTTTTAACCGTTAAAGGAGGAGTCTGATATGGGAAAAACGTATATCGTGGTAGCCGAGGTTCGCGGGGACAGCCTGCGCCAAGTTTCGCTGGAAGCGCTTCAGGCCGTGTCCGCCGCCAAACAGGAGGGAGACAACGTCGCGTCTGTCCTCATCGGATCGCAAATTACGACGCTTGCGCCGGAGCTGGCAAACTACATGGAAGGTCATGTCTATTCCGTTGATCATCCCGATCTTGAAATATATAATCCGGAAAGTTATTTGAACGTCATGAAGACGGTCTTTGAGCGCGTGAAGCCGGATGCGGTCGTTTTAGGACATACCGCGCTCGGACGCGATCTGGCTCCGGCCATTGCGGCGCATCTAGGCGCAGGGCAAATCTCCGACGTGACCGCCATCGAAAAAAATGGCGACGACGTCCTTTTCACCCGGCCGATCTATGCAGGCAAAGCCTTCGAGCAAAGGCAATTTACGGGCGGTCCGCAAGTCGTTACCATCCGCCCGAACAATTTCAGCCCGGCCGAGGCTGCTTCATCTCCAGCTGAAATCGTTGAATTGGACTATGCGCCGTCCGGCTCCCTCCGTTCCATCGTCAAGAACATCGTCCGCAAAACCTCGGGCAAGGTCGACCTGACCGAAGCCAAAATCGTCGTTTCCGGCGGCCGCGGCGTGAAAAGCGCGGAAGGCTTCAAACCGCTTGAGGAGCTGGCCGAGGTGCTGCACGGCGCCGTGGGCGCTTCCCGGGCCGCATGCGATGCCGGGTATTGCGACTATTCGATGCAAATCGGCCAAACGGGCAAAGTGGTCACGCCCGAAATTTATATCGCCTGCGGCATCAGCGGCGCGATCCAGCATCTGGCGGGCATGAGCCAGTCCCGTGTCATCATCGCGATCAACAAAGATCCGGAGGCGCCGATCTTCAAAGTGGCCGATTACGGCATCGTCGGCGATCTGTTCGAGGTCGTTCCGCTGCTTACCCAAGAATTCCGCAAGGTGCTGGTCTAATCCGAATGTCCGTAAAAAAGCATGGAAACGAGTTCGCCTTATGGCGGATCGTTCCCATGCTTTCTTTTTTTTTCGTCTGCCGATGACGTACCCTCAGCAACAAAATCAGCCGACCTTTCGTCTACGTATAGAGAAAAAGCAGATGTTAAGCGAGGTGAATAAAACATGAAAAATGCGTCCCTGCTCCTTTTTTCGATCATGATCGCTTCCGTCGTGCTGGCAAGCTGTTATGGGATCTTGAGCCGCGCAGCCCATACCGGCACCACTTCGCCCGCCATAGAAGAAGCGCCGCCTTCCAATGGAATCGCAGCCGGGCGGTTGGAAGGAACGGTTAAAGTCGAAACGATAGGATCGAACGTAAAAGTGATCTACACCTTCAAAAACCAAACGGAACATCCATTGCACGTCGTAGGCGGCGCAAAATATACATTGCAAAAAGGCAAGGCCATTGTGGAAAAAGGCGCGGTTCCGATCAAGGACTACATCGATCTCGCGCAAGGAGAAGCTTATACGGATTCAAAAACGTTCAAAAATCTAAAACCCGGGACGTATTCGCTCCGAGTGGAATGGAGCGACGCCGTCGGCGCAGCAACGTTTACCGTGAAATGACGACGAATCCGATTGAACCAAAACGCAAAACAACCGGGCTGCCGTATCGGCAACGCCGGTTGTTTGTTTTCATGCCTCCTGATAGGCAAAAACGAATTTCTCAATCACCTTCGCCACGCCGTCGTTCATGTTGGAGTCCGTCACGTAATCGGCCGCTTCCTTGATTTCGTCCCGGGCATTGCCCATGGCAACCCCAAGGCCGGCAAAGCGGATCATCGGCAAATCGTTCGAGCTGTCGCCCATGGCGATCACTTCCTCCTGCTTGATGCCAAGGCGGCTGATCAATTGCTGCAGGCTTGTCCCCTTGTCGACGCCGGCTTCCGTGAATTCCAGAAAAAACGGCTTCGAACGCATGACGCTCAGTTCGCCCGCCAGTTGCTGCTGCAATTTTTTCTCCGCATCAGCCACTTCGTCGGGCGCCCCAACCATCAAGGTTTTGACGACCGGCTCCCGAACCGTTTCCACGAAACTCCCCACTTCCTGAATGCTCATTCCGGTCAGGCCGGATTCAATCTCGACGTATTCATTGCGTTGTTCCGTGATGATATGATCCGAGGCATATGTCAAAATGGATAGCCCTTCCTCTTGGCTGATCCGGTATAATCTCTGCACCGTATCGACGGACAGCGTGCTGCTGAAGATCTCCTCCTCCGTCCGGCAATCCGTAATTTTCGCGCCGTTAAACGATAAGATAAAGCTCCCGAACTTCTCAAGTTCGAGTTCCTTCGCAATCGGCCTCATCCCGAATGTCGGACGTCCGGAAGCCAGCACCACTTTCACGCCTTCCTTCTGCGCAGCCATCAGCGCCTCTTTCGTGCGGGGAGAAATGGTCAGGTCGTCGCGAAGCAGCGTATCGTCCAGGTCTAATACGATCATTTTGTATTTCATGTTGGCAACATCCTTTATAAATGTGATGGATCAATTCCTATACTATATCACGATTCGTTCGCGAGGATAAGACGGCCGTGTTTGAACGTCTTCACGCAAAGTCCATGCGGCAGGCCGGAAATATGAAAACTTTTTGAACTTTTATCGGGACCGTCTAAAAAAACAATAATTTGGGGGTTGCGGAATTTTTGAAAGTTGCTTACAATTCAACTATATCATATTTGCTTCATATCAAATATCACGAACACAAGATATTGTACTGCTACAAGTTCATCTTTGTGTCGACTTTAGGAGGAAGAAACTACATGAACGTATTAGTCGTAAAAGCAAACAACCGTCCGGCATCCGATGCCGTTTCCACTAAAATGTACGAAACATTCATGGAAGCCGTGAAAGGCGCGGACAACTTGAATGTGACGACATACGACGTATATGCGGAAGATACGCCTTACTTCGGACAAGACCTGTTTAACGCATTCGGCAAAATGCAAAACGGCGGAGAACTGACCGATGTCGAAAAACGCATCGTCGCTGCCAAACAAAAAGCAATGGACGCTTTGACGGCCGCTGACGTCGTCGTGTTCGCCTTCCCTCTCTGGAACCTGACGATCCCTGCCAAATTGCAAACCTTCATCGATTATGTTTACGCTGCAGGCTTCGCATTCAAATATGACGCAGAAGGCAACATGATTTCGTTGATGCCGGACAAAAAGGCGATTTTCCTGAACGCTCGCGGCGGATTCTACTCTACTCCGGAAACGGCGCCAATGGAAATGGCCGTAAACTACATGCGCAACGTCTTCGGCGGCGTATTCGGCATGGAAATTATCGGCGAAGTGGTCATCGAAGGCCATAACGCGATGCCTCACAAAAAAGACGAATTCATCGAAGCCGGCCTGGACAAAGTCAGAGAAATCGCCAAACAATTGACGCTTCAACACGCTTAATATTTACGCATACACAATCATAGGTTTACAGGAAACACCTTTATGGTTCTCCGTCTGAGGCGGCCCGTAAAGGTGTTTTTTTGATGAAGTCCCGCATTTTGATACTCGGCGATCGTCAAAAGAGGATTGGAGCAGGAAATTCAATATATTCGTTGGTGCAAGGAAACGATCGAGCTTGTACAGGCCTGTTCCGAGCTGTAGACAACCGAGTCTGCAACGCCTGCAACGCGAGGGCAATCCGAAGAAAAAATGACTCCTTTTTGAGAGGTAGCCCCGATGCTTGAACGATACTACGGCGAATGGCTCCAAATATCATACGAACGGAAAGTATCCAAGAAAGCATGGCATATGCTATAATGAATCGGTGCGTCATAACGCATGCCCGGATGTATTGCATGGATGCGTCGAACGCACGCTTCGGAACGATGATGTGCAATCATCCAAAAAAACAGAAGAAAATCCGGCTGCGGCATCCGCCGACCGGGAGAGGTTCGCGAACTCCCTCTATAAAAAACTAAGACTGCCCATTTGAGGTTTGTTTCCGGCTGGGCTTGTTTTTTGTCGGTCAGTTCAAGAACCCTCTCTCTTCGAAGGTAAAAGCGTTGCCGCGCTTTTGCGACATTTTTGAAGAAGGAGAGGTTTTTTTATGCTCAAAAACGAAAAAGCGGTCGTCGTATTCAGCGGCGGCCAGGACAGCACCACCTGCCTGTTTTGGGCGTTGAAGCAGTTTGCGGAGGTAGAGACGGTAACGTTCGACTACGGTCAACGGCATCGGCTGGAAATCGAATGCGCGCAATCGATCGCCGAGGAGCTTGGAGTCAAAAACACCGTTCTCGATATGAGCCTGCTCAACCAGCTTGCTCCGAACGCCCTTACCCGCGGCGACATTGAGATCACGCAGGAGGACGGCGGGCTGCCGAGCACCTTTGTCGAAGGAAGAAACCATCTGTTCCTCAGCTTTGCAGCCGTGCTGGCCAAGGTGTCCGGAGCCAGACATCTGGTGACTGGCGTTTGCGAAACGGATTTCAGCGGTTATCCGGACTGCCGGGATTCTTTCGTCAAGTCGCTTAACGTGACCTTGAATCTGGCGATGGATTACAATTTCGTGATTCACACGCCGCTGATGTGGCTGGATAAAGCCGAAACCTGGGCTATGGCGGACGATCTGGACGCATTCGACTTCGTTCGCGAACGGACATTGACGTGCTATAACGGCATCGTCGGCGACGGTTGCGGCGAATGTCCTTCCTGCGAGCTGCGGCGCAGAGGCCTCGAACAATACTTGGAACGCCGGACGCAGGAGGCAGCACGATGAGCCGGACGCCGGGCGAATTCCGCATCGTCGAGAAACTGCAGCAGGTAGGAAAGGACATTCAGCAAAGCGATTTGAAATACCGCCACTATCGCGTTATGGTCAGCAAAGAATTCACGTTCGACGCCGCACATCACCTGCACGCTTATGAGGGGAAGTGCAAAAATCTGCACGGCCATACCTACAAAGCGGTGTTCGGCATCAGCGCCTATCCGAATGAAGTCGGCATTGCCGCCGATTTCGGAATCATCAAGGACATATGGAAGCAGCGGATCGAACCCTATCTCGATCACCGGTATCTGAACGAGACGCTCCCTCCCATGAACACCACGGCGGAAAACATGGTCATCTGGCTCTACGAGCAAATGGAAGCCGCGCTTGCCGACAAGCCGTACGCGGATCTGATCGATCAAGGGCGCACGGAGTTCGTGAGATTATATGAAACGCCGACCAGCTATGCCGAATTCCGTAGAGAGTGGGTGGAATCATGAGCGAGACCGGCAAAACCGTAAAGTCCTCTCCCCCGATCCCCGTTCTGGAGATATTCGGACCAACCGTTCAAGGGGAAGGCATGGTCATCGGCCAAAAAACGATGTTTGTCCGTACCGCCGGATGCGACTACTCCTGCTCTTGGTGCGACTCCGCATTTACGTGGGACGGAAGCGGCGTGAAGGATATCCGGAAAATGAATGCCGCGGACATTTGGAAGGAGCTGAAACGCATCGGCGGCGACCGCTTTTCGCACGTGACGATTTCCGGCGGCAATCCGCTGCTGCTTCCCCAGCTCTCTTCCCTTACGGCTCTGCTAAAAGCAGAAGGCATTCGGATCGCCGTGGAAACCCAAGGCTCCAGGTGGCAGGACTGGCTGGCGGAAATCGATGACGTCACGATATCGCCGAAGCCGCCGAGCTCCGGGATGACGACCGACTGGGAGCGCCTGGATGACATCGTGAACCGGCTTCGCAGACGCCCTGCTCCTTATGCGTACAGCCTCAAGGTCGTCATTTTCGATGATACCGACCTTGAATACGCGCAAACCGTGCACAGCCGTTACCCTGGCGCGTTGATGTATTTGCAGGTCGGCAACAAAGATGTGTCGCGCGTGGACAAGGATAAGCATGCTGCAGACCTGCTTAAGCAATATGAAGAGCTGATCGATAAGGTGATGGCTTCCGAGGCTCTAAACGAAGTACGGGTGCTTCCGCAGCTTCACACGCTGGTATGGGGCAACAAACGGGGCGTGTAAGCGCGCCGATCGACAAAGGAGGAACGAACCGAGATGACAGGCAGACAACCTGAAGAAATGAAAGATTTGACGCTTCTCGGCAATCAAGGGACCACTTACGTTTTTAAGTACGCGCCCGAGGTGCTGGAGAGCTTTGACAATAAACACGCTTACCGCGATTATTTCGTTAAATTCAATTTTCCGGAGTTTACGAGCCTATGCCCGATTACGGGCCAGCCGGACTTCGCCACGCTGCACATCAGCTACATTCCGGACCAGAAGATGGTCGAAAGCAAATCGCTGAAGCTGTATCTTTTCAGCTTCCGCAACCACGGCGATTTCCACGAAGACTGCATGAACATTATCATGAACGATTTGATCAAGCTGATGGATCCGCGTTATATCGAAGTGTGGGGCAAATTTACGCCGCGCGGCGGCATTTCCATCGATCCTTACTGCAATTACGGCAAGCCGGGCACCAAATATGAACAAATGGCCGAGCAGCGATTGATGAATCATGACCTGTACCCGGAAAAAATAGATAACCGCTAATCCTAGCGAATCATGCAAGACAAAGAAGCCGCAGAAATGCGGCTTCTTTGCGTTTTAAGGCGAAGGCTGATTGTTCACGTTGATTCTGACGGTTTCCGGCCCGGTTTGCATCCGGCTTCCCCCTTTGGGCTCCAGGCTGATCACGATCCGATCAGGATTCATGATGCCGTAACCGTAATAATATCCTTTTCCTTGCAGATTGCGCATCAGCATCATGCCGGCGCTGAAAGACTGCTGTTCATGCTGCAGCCATACTTGGTAATCCTTTTCCTCAAAAGGGGTCAAACCATCCATGACGATCAACAGTTCCCCCGAGTCCGGATTGATCCATACGCCTCCGGAACCGTGATACGGCGGCAGCGGGGCGATGGGGTACTTTTTGTATTCCGCGGACTGCATGAACGCGATTTTGGTCGACACCTGGCGCTCGAACGACTCGGAGGACGGATCTGCCTGATGTTTCAGTGTATTTAACCCGACGAACAAGAACAACGCCAACGCAGCCGCGGCGGCCCCTGGAAAAATAAACCTGCGGTTGCGCATGATCCGGAGACGCAAGGAGCGCAGCGACGCACGAACGCGAAGTTTTCGGCCTAAACGCGCCGGAAGTTCGGCGGATTCGCACACCGGACCGGCAGACAGCGGTTCTTGTAAAATGGCGAGCCCGCCGTTACCTTTATCCGCATCATGCTGCGGCAGGCATAAGGACTGCATTTCCGGAACCTCCATTAAAAGTTCCCATTCTTTCAGCCTTTCGGTGCAATGAGCGCAATGCGCGACATGTTCCGCAACACTGAACCGGTCCGACTCTCCCAAACGGTTCATGACGAAATCGACAAGCTTCTCCTCAGGCAGTTCAGCGCAGTTGCCGAACTCTTCCTCATTCCCATTTTCCGGTCTCCATGAATGCATGCGCCTCACCTCCGTTCGCTGCTTGCTTGGCCTGGTTTTCCTGCAGCTGTCCGCGCAAATTCCGGATGCCGTATCGGATCAACGATTTGACGGTCCCCACCGGCTTTTGCATCCGTTCGGCAAGCTCCCGGTGCGATAGCTGCATGATATAGCTTCCGTAGAGTGCCATCCGCTGCATAGGCGGTATGCCTCTCATGGCATGCCGGAGGCGTTCGCGGTCCAAATGCCGGAACGCTTCCAATTCGGCGGATTCGAGATGGCCGGCCCACGGCGACTCGGCCAAATCTCCTTCGCTTGTTTCGACGGCGGCCATGCGCTGTTTCTTCCTGAGCCGGTCCATCGCCCTGCTTCGAACGCGGACCGCCAGCCAGGCTTCCACGCTCCCTCGTTCCGGGTCGTATTGGTCTGCCCGCTGCATCACTTCGATGAAAATTTCCTGACAGACATCCTCCGCTTCCAGCGCATCCTTCAACAGGTGCTCCGATAGACGGTAAACCATGGGAGCATACGCATCATAGAAACGGCTAAAAGCCGACGCCGAGCCTTCCGAGATTTCTTTGAGCCAATCGGCAGGATGTTCTCCCATTTTGTTGATCCCCCTCCTTATTTGATTCACCTTGTTCAAGCCCCCGGCACGGTGATTATTCAGCAACATTTTAGCAGAAGCGGACGGAAACGGACTTTCCCCAGCAAGAGTTTTATCTCATTTTCAGCAATTTTTTATCTTTTTTTAAGCTTCGGGTAAATCCAATGCCGAACTCCGCTTCGTAATGAGGATGAATAAAAAAAATTTCGATTAGGAGGGTTATGCTTCATGGCACGGTTCCTTAGGAACATGAAACTGACAGGACTCATTCTAGTATTTGCGTTTGGAATCGGTCCGCTTCTCGGCGGTATTTCCGCGCATGCATCCGGAGGGGTGACCTTGTATACGACGTATACGTCCATCTCGGTTCCTCCCGGAGAGTCGCTCAACTACAATATCGAGCTGAAAAACGATACCGGCAGCGTCGTCACGGCCCCGCTGTCCATTGCCGACCTGCCTCAAAACTGGACGGCCAAAATGACCGGCGACGGATGGGATTTGAACGAAATATCGGTCATGCCGAATTCTTCGCAATCCATCTCCCTTGCCGTCACGGTTCCGATGCAAATCGATAAAGGCACGTACCGCTTCACGCTAAAAGCCGGAAATTTGGCGTCGCTGCCGCTAACGGTGCAAATTACGGAGAAAGGCACCTACCAAACGGAGCTGACCACCGATCAGGCCAACTTGGAAGGACATTCCGACGCGACTTTTACGTATTCCGTCAATTTGCAGAACCGGACGGCCGAAAAGCAAACTTATGCCCTGACTTCGCAGGCCGAAGCCGGATGGGACGTCACGTTTAGCGCGGACAGCAAACAAGTGTCTTCCGTCGAAGTCGACCCCGGCGGAAGCAAGGCGATTACCGTCAATGTCAAACCGGCGGAAAACGTCACGAAGGGAACGTTTAAAATCCCCATCCGTGCGCACAACCAATCGACGGACGCCCAGCTCGTGCTGGAAGCGGCGATTTCCGGCAAATACAGCATGGAATTGACGACGCCAAGCGGGCTGCTGAGCACCGACGTGAAAGCCGGCGGGAGCAAGACGATCGAGCTTGTCGTCAAAAATACCGGCACGGCCGACCTGACCGACATCAATCTAACCTCCTCCGCCCCGGCCAACTGGGAGGTAACGTTTAATCCGAAGACGATCGATAAACTGGCGGCAGGCAAGTCCACGACGGTCGAAGCCAAGCTGACGTCCAGCGATAAAGCCATTGCAGGCGATTACGTCGCGGACATGACGGCACAGGCTTCGGAAGCTTCGGCATCGGCTACCTTCAGGGTAGCGGTCAAGGGTTCCGTCCTGTGGGGCTGGATCGGCGTGCTGATCATTCTCGTCATACTCGGCGGCATCTATGTACTCATTCGTAAATACGGGAGGAGATAAAGGTGGCGGAAACAGTCATCGACATCGAGCAATTGTCCAAAAGCTACGGCAGCCATCGGGCCGTTGACAGTTTGTCCCTGCAAATCCGCCGCGGTGAAATATTCGGGCTTCTCGGTCCGAACGGCGCCGGGAAATCCACGACGATATTGATGCTGCTCGGCCTTAGCGAGCCGGACGGCGGAACGATTAACGTGCTTGGCATGAACCCGACGCGACAGCCGATCCAAGTGAAGCGCCGGGTCGGCTATTTGCCCGACGATGTCGGCTTTTACGAGGATTGGACCGGCCTCGAGAACCTGAAGCTGACCGCAAGGCTGAACGGAATCGGCGAGAAGGAAGCGCGTGAACGCGCGATGCGGCTGCTTGGCGATGTCGGCCTCAAAGATGCCGCGCATAAAAAAGCTGGCGCATACTCGCGAGGGATGCGGCAGCGCCTCGGACTCGCCGACGTCCTCATCAAGCAGCCGGAGATCATCATCCTGGACGAACCGACGCTCGGGATCGATCCGAAAGGGATCGACGAGCTGCTGGCGCTGATTCACGGACTCAGCCGCGACCAAGGACTAACGGTCCTTTTGTCCTCTCACCAACTGCATCAGGTTCAGCAAATTTGCGACCGGGTCGGCCTATTCGTCAAAGGCAAACTTCTCGCTGAAGGCGATTTGGATGCGCTGACCAGTAAGCTGTTGACGGATACGCCGATCGTAATCACCGTTGAAGTGGATCAGGCGGATCAGCAGCTGTTTGATCGTTTGGCCGAGTTGGAGGCGGTTCAGACCGCACAAATCGAAGCGCCGGATGCAATGCTGCGGCCAAACGGCCGAGTCCTGCTCGAAATCGGATGCAGCGAGGACTGCAGCGACTCTATTGCCCGTACGATCGTTACATCAGGCTGTTCGTTATACAGTCTTCAGCGTAAACAATACGGTCTTGACGAAATCTACCGGCGTTATTTTGCGGGAGGTGAGGAACGTGGAAGCAAGCGTACTAAAAAAGCAGCTAGATAAATGGCGGCAGGCGGTATCGGACCGACTTCCCGATGGACTGCGGAAATTCGCGGGTTCCCTAGCGGACCGCGACCGCTTCGGCCATTCCAATTCGAATCCGGCGGCGTTTCGGGTGCTTGTCCGCAAGGAAATTGCCGATCATGTCCGAAGCTGGCGATTTATACTGCTGCTGGCGATCATTTTCCTGACTTGCGTCGCCTCACTGTATACCGCGCTAAACAGCCTGCAGGACGCCATCAAGTCGGAAAACGGCTACAGCGATTTCGTCATCTTGAAGCTTTTTACCATATCGGACGGCACCCTGCCTTCTTTTATCGGATTCATCGGTTTCCTCGGCCCTCTGCTCGGGATTGGCCTCGGGTTCGATGCCATCAACAGCGAACGCAACAAAGGGACGCTAAGCCGGATCATGGCGCAGCCGATACATCGCGACGATTTGTTAAACGCCAAATTCACCGCCTCCTTGACGATCATCGGGTTTATGTTTTTGGCGCTCGGCCTTCTCGTTTTATCGCTCGGACTGCTGATCGTGGGGCTTCCCCCGTCCTTTGAGGAACTGCTGCGGATCATCGCCTTTTTGATCGTGACGGTTTTTTACATCGGATTTTGGTTGAACCTGTCCATCCTGTTTTCGGTCCGCTTCCGGCAGCCCGCGACATCGGCGCTGGCCGGCATTGCGGTGTGGCTGTTTTTCAGCTTCTTTTACGATATGATACTCAACCTGTTGTCCTCCGCGCTTGTCCGGAACAGTCAAGCCTCATCCGTTGACGACATGCTGAATCATGTCAACCTGATGCTGGGCCTCAGCCGGATTTCACCGTACACCTTGTTTAATGAAGCGACCTCGACGCTGCTGATGCCTTCCGTGCGAAACTTGGGGCCGCTGACGACCGAGCAGGCATACGGGGCAATCGACAGCCCGCTTCCTTTCGGGCAAAGCCTGCTGCTTGTATGGCCGCAAGTTACCGGCCTGATCGCATTGACGCTTGCCAGCTTCGCCATCTCCTACGTGATGTTTTTGCGTCAGGAGATCCGCGGCCGCTCTTAATGTCACATTCATTCTCTGCATACGTCCGATAATCAAAATGCAGCCCTCTCATATCATCGTGCGGAGGGCAGCTTTTGATGGTCTTTTCGTCGACTTTCCGTGTCATTTGGGCGATTGCTGCATAGACTGGAATGGTAAATATCGACTTCATGCACGGGAAAGGAATTGCGGAATGATCGTTTTTATTGCTGCAAGAGGCAGCCACACGGGAATGCTTCAGACAGAAATATCCATCAAGGACGCGCTCCCTGAAGCTCGGATAGAACGATTGACCGAAAAAAATCCGGGGAAAAAAATCAATGAGATTCTCAAAGGTTACCAGCAGCCTTTTTTCCTGACAATGTATGCAGGCGACACGATCACCCCGGCGCTTAAGGATCGTTTGCTGCTCTGGATGGATCAAGCAAAGCCTGAAACGGGCGCCGTGGTCATCCACCCCGCAGGCGCGTCCCGTATCGAATCTAAGATTGACTTGGATCACCCCCATGCGATTTTATGGAGAACGGCTGCCATGATGCCGGCGAATCAAAACGCATTTTCCGAAATCAGCCGCCTTCCTTTTGACGCCTATCTATTTATCGATGCATTATTCCGGCTGCGCGCGGCTTGGAAGTGGGAATATGCCGAAACGGATGTATTTGTTCCGTCCAAGACGCCTCTACCCGAATGGAATCATAACCGGAAGGCATATGCGGACATACTCGCCTTGATACGGCAACCGATAAGCCCGGGGATCAGCGGGCAGCGCGATAGCCTGTCCACGCCGGTTATTTCGGTCGTGATTAGTACGTATAACGATGCTGCTTACCTGCCATGGGCCGTCCATTCGGTAATGGCCCAATCCTACGATGAATGGGAGCTTATCGTCGTAGACGACGGATCAACCGACGAGACGCCCGAATACCTGAACAGCCTTCAAGGCCATAAGCAAATTCGCTTTTTGACCCACGAACAAAATTTAGGCAAAGCGGAATCGTTGAATCACGCCTTATCGAGCGCAAAGGGCAGTTGGCTGCTGGAACTGGACGCCGACGATTGGCTTGCGCCGGACGGTTTGCTTCGGCTTGCGGAAACCGCGGCCATCCTGCAGCATGAGGCTGTCGTGTATGCGGGCCATCACGAATGGACGCAGCGAATGCAAGGCCAGCTGATTTACCGGGGAGTCAAACCCCCACCTTCTACGCTTTCGGCCAGCAAGCTTCTAGCTGAAGGGTTGTTGATTGCCCCCCGAATGTACCGCACAATCTCTTTGAAAAAACACCACGGCTGGAATACGTCCGTCCCATGGGGCGGAAGACTTTTCGAGGACGTGGAACTTTTGGCAAGATTGTCCTTAAAGGAAACTTTTCATTACATCGCTCTCCCTCTCTATCATCGCCGGATTCGAAGCAGCAGCGTCTCTCATGTCTACGCGGGCAATTACGATCAATGGAGATCTTGGATGACGGATCGTGGTTTGTCAAACCAAACCGGCTTCATGCGTTAAGGAAGGATGCGGACGTAAGTAATATTGTTGATAAATGCGGTAACCTGCTGCGATGACGGAATGTAATTCGAGCTCGTCAGTTGAACGGTTATCAAACCTCCCGCGACCGCGGACAACTGCCCCTGTAAAAACTGCCCGGGCTGCACGACTTCAGCCCTTCTGCCAATGAATGAGCTTAATGCTTCAAGAAAATTCATGCGTGTTACCCCTCCTCCCTTTCGGCAAAGCGATTTTTAAAGTACTGAAAGGATGCTGCGCAGCGGAATCAACACGATGCTGCCGTCCGCTTCTCTTAACTGGATGAAATCCTCGCCGATTAAGACCAGCGTGCCGAACAACGTGCCCGCCGGCGTCTCGATCGTAACCTTCGAATTCAGTTTCGAGGTCAAAAATTGAACCGTCCCTTGCTGGTTTGTGGATAGCAGATCCACTTGCTCCTGAAGGGAGGACACCTGAGTGGACAGGCCGTTTACCCGGTTTCGAAGTCTTTTCAGTTGTCTGGACAGCCTTGCGAGGCTAACGGCGACGAATCTTTTCAGGCCATGCAGCTTATGTTTCAGGGCTCTTTTTTTGTTGCGGCCGGTATCCGACTTATGCCGATGCGTATCCGTTGCGCAATCCGTATGATGGAATCTTTTTCGATGCAGCTCCACAGCATTACCTCCTTCATTTAGTCATGAGTACAATATGTTTTTGGGAAGCAGGCGGCAACCCTTAGGGCTGAAAGTTAATGAATGTGCCCATGCCTGTTAAGAACAGGAGGCGAATCATCGGAAATTTATCCAACATTTAAGGTTTGCAATAGTGTTTTACCCAAGCGGATATCCGCAGCCATACATATTTTAAAGATAGACAATCGTTTAGGGAGGAGAATACCGCTTTGAAGAGACGACAGCCACGGCCCCGGAAGCCTAAAATCAAATCCGTGTCCCCCACGGTTCCAAAGCCTTCAAAACGCAGAATGAACCCGCCGAGAAAACGGATGGATTCCCCCCCTCCCGTCATGCAACCGGCAGTCCTTCACGATCCTGACGAACCCCCGGCACAAGAGATCATTGCCTCGACCGGTCTCAAGCATGGGGAAAGTTCGGCCGAATCCGCCGCAGCTCATGCCGGGATGTACGATGTATTCCGTTTTCCGGTGATCGATTGGGATTTCAGGTGGCAAAGACCCCAGCAACTCTCGATGCAGTTTGCCCTGCATGGGCACCGCGTCTTTTATGCGACAACCACGATGGCCGTTCTCAGAAAAGAAGATGCCTCATTCGATGAGGTTGCAAGATACGTCAAGGTGAAACTCGTCGAGCCGAACGTGTGGCTTGTCACGTTATGCGCGAACCGGAATTTGAACCTGTATAGGGATCAAATGAGCGCAACGGATATCCGTTATTTGAATTGGTCCGTTGAATATATCCGGGAACGTTTCCAAATCGAACATCTGGTATCTATCGTTGACCTTCCTTTCTGGACGCCGCTCGTCACCTCCATGGAGGACCACAAGCTGCTGTACGACTGCATGGATGAACATCACGGCTTCTCGACGAACGCCATGACGATCATCCGTCAGGAAGATCAGCTTGCCCGCAAAGCAGACCTCGTGCTGGCTTCATCCCAACGGCTGCATGACCGAATGAAAACATACCAGCCCTCCCCTCTTTTGCTCCGCAATGCGGCGGATGTATCCCATTTTGCCGCGCAAGTGCCGATTGCACCTGAGCTCGCATCCATTGAGGGACCTGTAGTCGGTTATTATGGAGCCATATCGGATTGGTTCGATGCCGTACTTGTCCAAATGCTGGCCGAACGCAGACCGAGATGGACCTTCGTGCTGATCGGCCATACCTTCGGCTGCGATACGACGGCGCTTGAGAAACTACCGAATGTGCTGCTCTTGGGGGAAAAACCATATCATGAGCTTCCGGGGTATCTGCATCGATTCGATGCGGCAATCATCCCGTTCTTGCAAAACGAGCTTACCAGGGCAACGAACCCTGTGAAGCTATATGAGTATTTGGCGGCAGGGAAACCCGTCATTTCGACGGCGCTGCCGGAACTGGAAACCGTCGCCGCCGGACTCACCGTCATCGCGCGCACGCCTGCTGATTTCGAACAAGCGCTGGAACGTTCTCTTCGGCAAAATACCCCTCAGCTTGCGGAGGCCAGAAAAAGTTTCGCCGCTAGCCATACTTGGGCAGGCCGTTACGAGGAGCTCCATCAGGCCATTTTGCAGCGGCTGTTCCCTAAGGTAAGCATCGTCATGCTGACGCATAACAACTGGCCTTTTACGCGCCAGTGCCTCTATAGCCTGCAGAAGCCCGGACGTTACCCCAACCTGGAAGTGATCGTCGTCGATAACGGCTCGACGGATGAAACGACCATGCGTTTGCCGGAGCTGGATGCCGGATTGTTCAAAACGGTTTATTCCACGGCCAATCTCGGGTTTGCTGCAGGAAATTCCCTCGGATGCCGCAGAGCTTCAGGGGAATATATCATCCTGCTGAATAACGACACGATCGTCCCGGATGGAAGTTGGGTTCGCAGGCTGATACGCCCTTTGGAAAAACAACCGGGCATCGGCATGACCGGCCCGATGTCCAACCATGTCGGCAACGATCAGGCCGTGGATTTGTTTGTAGGCAATCCTGTGGAAGGAGCCAATCCCCATTGGCTGAAAGAGTTTTACGCCTTCTATAGAGGCCGGAGCCGATATACCGATTTGTTGGGTTTTTTCTGCGTAGCGATGAGAAGAAACGTTTTTGAAAAGGTCGGCGGGTTGGACAGCAAATACGGCGTTGGCATGTTTGAAGACGATGATTACTGCGAACAGGTCAGACGCGCGGGATACAAACTTCTCATCGTTGAAGATGCTTTTGTTTACCACCATGGAAGCGCCACGATTAAAAAACTGAAGCAGGAACAATACGACGATCTATGGAGGAGCAACAAAGCCTATTACGAACGGAAATGGAATAAACCGTGGCGTCAGCCGAAACGACCGGAAAACCTGTTTTTTGGAGCGGATACGCCGGAAGGCATCGCCCAGAAACTAAACGGTCAACCATGCGTACTGGTTCTTGGGGGGCGGGAATGGTCAAGGCAGCCCGCACGTTACCAACAAATCGTGAGAGATCTGGCCATGCGGGACGACCGCATCGTCATCGTCTATCTGACGAAATATTTCGGCCATGAGATCGTCGGCATTCGAAAAGCGGGCCCGGGCTTGTATTTGACGAACCGGCCGGACCTGTTCAGCCATGTTCGGTTCGAGAGCGTGTTCTATTGCGGCGAGACCGATGAACACCCTTATATCCGTTCCGACGGGTATTTCATTGATGCTTTTTCGTACCATGCCCATCAGTTGGATGATCTGAAAGGAAAGCTTCCTGCCCCGAAGATCCTTGAAGTGCTCCAGATGCCGCTCCTCATTTCCCAGTTAAAACGGGCGGCACAACCTTAACTCTTGATCGATAGGCTTGGCTATTCTCAAAAATGGCGACCTAAAAAAGCTTTCGCTGGCGACGGGCCGAACGTCCCGTCAGCGAAAGCTTTTTGTTTAGCGACGTTTCAGGCTCGCGGCGATGTGCCGCCGGACAACCTCCGGGTGGCTGCCCTCGAAAGGAGCCGTCGCAATCCGGTACTCCGTTTGGTCAAAATTCCAGTCGGGCACGCCTTCGTTGTCGGGAACGTTGACGTCGCCGCGGCGGTTATCGTTAAACTTGATTTTTTTCCCGAGCGCATAATGATAATGATAGATATTCACGTCGACTCGGCCGCGGGGAAGGCTCCAAATGCTTCGTCCCCCTTCGCCTTCAAGCGTGCAATGATGTTTCTCGTCCCGGTATCGAATCCCTATGTTCGCCCGCCACATCCGCGTGATGTCGTTGGACCATCGTTCATCCCCGGGGCTGTTGATGCGCAGCGTCCAAGGATCTCCCCAGAAATTGACGAAGGGAAACTGGTAAATATCCACGTCATTCCGGTTCATGAGCTCGGGCAAAACGCCGCGGAACCGGTCATCCATCATCTCGTCGATATCCAGGTTCATGATCCAGTCTCCGGTTGCCTGCTTGATCAGAAAGTTTCGGACCTCGGATTCGTTCCAGTCGTCGGTGTACGGCATTCCGGTTTGCGGCATGGTGAAGAAGCGAATCGGCAGGTGCGGCAGATAAGATTCGATCAGAGGCACGGTCCGGTCCGTGCTGCCTCCGTCCACGATCACGATTTCATCCGCATAAGCGGCCGCGCTCTCCAAATACAGCGGAATAAATGTCTCTTCATTCAACACCGGCACGATAAGAGACAATTTCATGGGGGCGTCCTCCCTTCTTTTTTGTCTTGTATCAAGCGGATCATTTCGGATCTATTGCCCAGGGCGCTTCGGTATGCTTGGAACAGCTCATAGTTTTTGCCGTAATTCGGATTGCCTGAAGGTCCGACGAAGGGATGCCAGAAATGCAGCAAATTGCCTTCGAGCCGGATATGTTTTCCGATGATCGTATCCATCGAGTATGCAAAGGCTTCATCTTCGCCGCCCCATCCGACAAACCGCTCGTCGTACCCGCCGATCTTCTCGAATGCCTTTCGGGTAACGACGCTAACGCCTCCGACAAAATAACGGGCATCGTCCGGTTTCGTTTCGACAGGAACCTGAAGCGGCCAACCTGCTTCGGTTTGGAAAACCGCTTGCGAGTTGCTGAGCGTAAGACGCGTAATGCTAGTAAACGGAATGACCCAGTTATCTTCCTTGAGCAGGCGAAGCGCATGCCTCATCAATTCCGGATCGTAGAGAATGTCTCCGTCGGCAATAATCCATTTGGAGCCGGTCGCTGCCGAAGCAGCTTTGTTGATGGCTTTGGATCTGCTAAACGTTTCTGCCGTCAGTTCGCCGACGCAGATTTCCGCTTCAGGCAGCATTCGCCCATAAAATGCCTTAACGTAACGCATTGCTGCATCGCGTGGCCCTCGATCCGATTGATAAGGAATCAGAACGGAAACATCCGCTGCTTCCATGGTCCACCTCCTTTGCTTATTCCGATAGGTCGTTATTTCAAAAACACCCCGAATTCCCTGTATTTTCCCGTTCCAAAAGTATCTGCGAGCTTTTCGTAATAAGCGAAATCCGTGTTGTCGAAAATCAGCTTTTTCTCGGCTTCCGGATCGTCTCCTGATTCCCAGAAGAGCAGCTGCGAAACGGATGCATTCAGTTTGGATAAAAAAGCATCGCAGACGTCCTCTTTTTTCATCACATGATAAAAAACGGTCAAAAGAATGCCGATGTCAAAGCTTCCCGGTTCGGTGTTCTCAAAGGAAGCCTCAATCCAGTCGAAACGGGTTCGTTCCAGGTCGTTCAATTTTTCAAGCAGCTCGCAATGCACGGGATCGTGCTCGATCCCGGTCACGATCGCCCCTTCTCTCGTCAGACATCTCGCATGGTAGCCGATGTTGCAGCCGATATCCAGCACCCGCGCTCCGCGCAAATGATGGGGGCCGAGATATTGAAGCATGTAATCCAGTCTCGTCGGATAGTTCTCGTCCCTTTCGCTTCGCCATCCGTAAAACGCGGGATTCAGGATGGGGGTGTAAATCAGCCGCCGCTGCTGGGCTTCGATGGTACGTTTGACGGCTGCCGCTTGTTTTGTGTTGACCCATCGTTTATGATCCTTTGCGCTCATTTGGACGAAAACCTTCCGAAAACCGCAGCAGTACAAAAAAGAAGCGCGATGGTGTCCGTCCTTAATGTTGAAATATCCCGAGGGGTTATAACGGACTTCAATCGGATGATCATAAAAGAAAGAGCTTTTTTTCGCCAATTCGCCCAACATGTTCTCAAATTCCTCTTTGCGCTGGCGAAGCAGCTCGGTTGGGCTTATAGGCGGGTCCAGTCCGCGCGTGACGAAAATGTTGCGGTACCAGTCCAAATAGGGGCTTGCGGATGCGGATTGTCCCGATAAATATCGGAACAATTCCCGGTGAGGTTCGAATCGCATGATGGAGAGATCGCTGTACCGCAAATGGTGCTCATACCATGCGTCCGTATAAGACAAGATGAGGTGCTCCGTGTTTGACGATTTTACATCGATGTCCGAAAATAACAGCTCGACCGGCACTGCGCAGATTACGTCTTTTCCACCCTGAGCGCCCGGATCAGCCATAACACGCCAACTCCCCGTAGTTACGTATTTTCATTTCAAGAAATGCATCTTTTCCCTTGCAGCAAAACCGTCGCAAAATCGCGCCCGATGTAATCCTTAAACATTCGCTTGGCGGCTACTGGATACGCGTTGAAATCGTCTTCGCTCCACTCGCTGCGGTGCGTTTCGTAGACGTTGCCATATTCGCTGCCCTGCGGCCAATCGCTGCCGATCGGAACGTTGAGCAGCACATACCTGCTGATGTCCCAACAGGAATGCAGCACTTGGGCGGCCTCCGGTTTGGCGAAGTGCTCAAGCACGTCCCCTAATATCACCAGGTCATAACCGCTTAAAACCTGTTGCTGCACAAGCAAAACGTAGGCGTCGGCGCGATAGATATGATCGTAAAAACATGCATGATATACGTCGATGCTGCGTTCGAACACTTCGATGCCGTCAACTCTTGTCGTCCACTGTTCGCGGAACACTTTCCCTTGCCATACATCAAGAAATTCCCGGCAAATCATTCCCCACCGCCCAAAACCGACCCCAACGTCAAGAACTTTCGCTGGAGACACTTGGCGGATCAGTTCTACGCAATACGATATATTTTGCCAATTCGAGGTTCCCATCGGTTCAACTCCTATCGGTTAACAACAAGCTTATCCAACGTTTCACGGCCTTGTCGGTTCCCCACTCGTTAACGATCTTTTCCCTGCAGCGTTGGCCAATCTTTTCAAGTTCGGTTCTCTTATGCATCCAAACGCGGATGACATGGATAAAATCCTGCGGATCATCGCTGTCCAATATGAACGGGTGCGCATCGGGGTGGGCCGCTTCTTTTACATACCCGACATTCGTCGACAGCACCGGCTTGCCGCAGGCATACGCCTCCAAAGCCGTGGCGCCACCCCCTTCATTCGCCGAAGTGATCATTAAAAGATCGATGGATCGGTAGAATAAGGGCATGTCGTCGTATGCATATTCTCCGGATGTTTCCACAAAGCGCACTCTGGGATGGTGTTCGAAATATGTTCGAACCGGAAGATAAAGAGACTCGTAGTTTTTCGATTTCTTCCGTTTGTCCCCGGCCCAGCCGATCGTCAGCGGCAGCGAAGGATCAAGCTTGGCGGCTGCGGGCGAAAATTTCGCGGTGTCGACGAAATGCCCGATATAATCCACCTGCGCATGGGGAGCCAATGCCTTTAACGTATCGGCCAATTTGCGGTTCATGGCTCCAATGACGGATATGCGCGGCAGAACCAATCGGAGAAAATCGGGATCGGGCAAAATAGCGTCTTTCCATTCGCGCAAAGTGTCATAGTTGCGGCTGAAATAATAATAGGATACGGCTGCGGAGGAATCGATCCGGATATTTTTGAAGATGGCCCAGGCAGCGATCCCGAGGCATAAAGCGCATATCCGGGAATAACGCCGGTTGATCTCTGCCGCGCCGATGTTCTGAATGAGCTCTTCCAACTTTGAGCATGAGATCACGTCCAGATCGGGATGGCTTTGCTGAATGAGCCTCGCTGTTTTGCCTAAAATCCACCAATCGACGTCATAAATCAATAGATGCTTTGACAGGTTGATCGCCCCTCCTTGTGGAAAATGTTTCTGTTTGAATTATATTCGTCGGTACAGCCCCCAGTTACGGGCCTTGCAGAATTGATGAATTGGTCTACGGAAAGGGAAAAGAGCGCTTCGCCCCTTTCGGATCAAAGCGCTCTTCGCAGACCGGTTGCCAATAAAATTATTGAACCTTGTAGTAAAGCAAGACAATGTCACCACGCCGCTCCATACGGCTTAATTCAAACGTGCTTGGAACGGTTCCTTCCGGGAATAAAGGTATGCCCCGACCGAGTACCTTCGGGATGACGGCAATAACCGCTTCATCCAGCAGCCCCTCCTGCATGAAGGCTTGAACCAGCCGGCCTCCGCCCGCGAGCCATACCGAACCTTCGGATTGCTCCTTTACCCTGGGCACCAGTTCCGTCAGCGACTCGTCCGTAAACGTTGCATGAGGGGTAGCCTGTTGAGCGGACGGCGTACGCGTTAATACATAACAAGGTTTGCCCGCATAAGGAAATTCATCCGCCAGCGTCAGCACCTCGTCATACGTCTGCCTGCCCATGATGACGCTTCCTACCGTGCCGTAAAACTCGGCATATCCGTTATCCCCCCCGTCGCCTTTGACGTCATGCAGCCAATCCACCGACCCGTCCGGCAGCGCAATATACCCGTCAAGGCTCATGGCAATGTAAAGCACGACTTTGTTGTCATTCGAATGTTTCATCAGCTATCGCTCCTTTCTATAAGTATGTTACAATACATTTATGACATGAAATGTCGTAATTATATCTTTGTTGGATAAATAGGAGTTTTCGCCATTTATGAATGAACGCAGAGTCGCATTAATGAGAATGCTTGATTCCCGGAAAAAGTATACCGCCCGCGAGCTTGCCGAGCGTTTTAACGTCTCGGTTCGCACGATCCAAAGGGATCTGGACTATTTGCAGCAGATGGGGCTCCCGTTGTACACCGAAACCGGGCCGCATGGCGGATACCGTGCCCTGCCTAACCGCCTGCTCCCCCCGCTTCATCTCTCCCGCAACGAAGCGATCGGCTTGTTTCTGATGCTGAAGCTGCTGGAGGATCTTCCGGATGTCCCTTTCGGATCGGTTCGCGAGCACTTGGCCGAACAGTATTACGCGGAGCTCCCGCAGGACGTGCAGGATCAAGTCGATCAGTTAAAGGAATATGTGGCCTTTCGAATGACGCCTACCCAGGCGGCATCGCCTTTAACTTCGATTATTTTGGAAGCCGCAATGGAGAAGAGGCGCGTAACCATGGAATACGCCTCCGCTTCAGGCAGCAAGCGCTTTGACGTTTGCCCCATCGGTTTATATTTCGAGCACGGTTATTGGTACATGCCCGCGTACGGCCGGGAAAAAATCCTCCTGTACCGTGCGGACCGGGTAACCGAAATGACGCCCCTCGAGGACACCGTACCCGGACTTCCAACGCTCAAACAATGGCTGGTATCCGAAGATCCGCGTGAAGGGATTCCGGCCAAAATCAACTTCAGTTCCTTCGGCTTACGCATGGCGGGGTCCGATCCGATGTTTCGCGGGATGTCCGGACAAGAGTGGCTCGGAAACGTCCCGCGCGAAGAATTTTCATATGTTGCCCGGCTATTGTTGAGGTACGGACCGGATGCCGAAGTGATCTACCCGGAAGAGTTACGCAGCATGGTGAAACGTCTTCTTCAGGACAGCTTAAGGCCTTATCTGACATGAACGGGAGGAATAGGCCGATCAACTAAAAAGAGCCTTCGCCAAAAGGCTCTTTTTTTATTTTATGCCATTAAATATTATCGACATTAATTTATTGTTTTCGACAGATTCTTCAGTTGTTCGGCGCCTAGCGTTTCGAGCTTTTTAGCCTTTTCCAGCAAAGCGATCGCCTGTGCCGCAACCTCCGCGTCATTCGGGCGGCCGCCTTCAGGATATGGGAACAAGGCATGCAGTTCGGCAAATGTTTGCGCAATTTGATGATAGGTTTCTGCGGCTTCGTTCAACCTGAGCCCGATATCTTCCCCGGTTTGCTCCGTCTCCTCCCAGATACGGGCGGCTTCCTCCAAGAAACCGGCAGCATATTTACGGCTATCCCCCACAACCGCAACGTTGTAGCCGTTTCCGTTCGCTTCTACACCTTTGCTGCGGAAGGCATCAAGCCATACGTCGTAAGCCTTCAAGCCTTTGACGGCTTCCGCCGGCACATTCGGCTCCTTGCCGTCATAATGCTCAGCGATCATGCGCAACGCGCCGCGCAGCCCGTCCTTGAAGCTTACCGGTTTCGCCGCGTCGGCGGCCAATACAAAGATCTCCTCCATGACGCCTCTGCCCAAATTTTCATAAGATAGGGTATCTTTCCTGCCGCATTCGTCCAGATAAAGTTTTTTTTGTTCGTCATCGTAGCCGTAGATCATGCCGAATTCAGGAATGCAGAGGTCCCATGCAAGCACGGGATATCCGCGGTCCACGGCATGATGGATCAGATCGAGCGCTTCGGGAAGCGCCTGATGGATATCCCTTTTCAGCATCGCTTTCGGGCCTTTCGCCGTTTCATCCAGCAAATTGACGTTCCCGACGATTCCCGGCTTCATTCCGTCAACGACCCGAACGCTTAATCCTAAATTTTGGAGCCCTCTCCGAAACACGTCCGCAAAATCGAAAGCCGTAGGGCCGGCAATATGAACCCCTGGAAGCATTTGAATCCGGAACGCCAAACCTGTAAGTCCCATCACCATGGTTAGCGGTTCGTTCTTCCCGGCAGCCTTGGCAAGTGCATGCAGCACGCTCCCCGCCGTCGACCATGAATGTGACTCCTCTTGCCATGCTTCGATCCCTAAAATCGTTTTTCCCATCGTTCCCCAATCCTTTCGCGTCTTCATATAGGCGTCAACGGTGACGAGGATTCGTTCTTGAATCACTTTTTTGCGGGAGCGGGACAATATTTGATACACGTTGGCGGAGGTGAGGCTGAACTCGCGAGCGATTTCCTGCGGCGAAAGCTGGTCAAAAAAATGCGACTCGAATATTTGCCTCTCTCTCGGTTTCAGGCAAGCGATGATGTCCATAAGCACCCGCTGCGTTTCCAGGCGAATCAATCGCGCTTCCGGTATGCCGTCCTGCTGCAATTCCTTCTCCATCGCATGGGAGACACGTTTAAGCACGTAATCGAGTTGACCCCATGTCCCGGTCCCCTCCTCACCCCCGGCCAGCGTCGTTTCAAGAGCCGAAAAAGTCGTTTCCTGACGCCGGCGCTCTTTGCTCAAACGAGTCATCGCCTGATTTCGGACGATCCGGTGAACCCATGGCAAAAATCGCTCGGCGTCCACCAGTTTCCCCAGATGCAGAAAAGCGCGAATCAATGCATCCTGCACGATATCCTCAGCGGCGTGAGCTTCCTGAACCATGCTTCGCGCATATCCGTATACCTTCGACCGGTGTCTGCGAACAAGCTCGCCGAAGGCTTCCCGGCTTCCTTCCCTCGCTTTCTCGACCAGCGCTGCATCATCCAATTCTTCCCATTCTGCAATTATTTCCCGCATATGACTCAACAGACAATCCCCTCTCAAATCGTTGACTTACTATATGGACTGCAAAGGCTATCGATTTCTGACAATATGCCGAAAGTTTTTTTGAAAAAAAACGAGCGGAAGGATAAAACAAGGCCCGGGAATCCGCCCCGAGCCTTGTTCATATGTCTATTCAACGATGGCTTCAAGCATTTTTGCCGCCGTCTCCTCGCCGTTGGCGATACAGTCCGGGATCCCAACCCCGTAATAGGAACAACCGGCCAGGAATACGTTCGGAAACAGTTCTTTCATTTTCGCTTCCAGCGATTCGACGATCTGATGATGCGTGATATGATAGTTCGGCATGACTTCGTGCCATTTGGTCACGTTATGCGTCAGCGGACGGCTTGCGATCCCCAGGCTGGCTCTAATATCTTCCATGCCGATTTGCAGCAATTCGTCCTCCGTCATGCGCACAAGCTTGTCGTAATGCGGATTTGTGCTTTTATAAAACAGTCTGACCAGCAAACGCCCCTCAGCCGACGTATGCTCCCATTTCCGGCTTGTCCATGTGCATGCATTGCATTTGACGTCTTCGCTGCCTGCCGTAATAAAGCCTGTGCCGTCGGCCGGCAGTTCCTCGTCAGGGACGTCAAAGGCCATATAAACGCTGATCAGCGAGCTTTGCTTGAATTGGCTAAACTCTTCGTTCAAGCGGTCGTTGCCCAACAGCTTCTGAGCCGAAGCGGACAACGTGCTGATGGTTGCGGCATCCGCCTGAAGCACCCGCCCGTTCGTAAGAGCGATTTCGTATCGGCCATCCGCGAGCTGCGTCAACGTTTCGGCTGCGACGCCTTTGATGATTTCGGCTTGGGAAAGTTTCTGCTCCAAACCGTCGATCAATTGTGAAACGCCGTGCCGGAACGACAGAAACTTTTTTCCGCCCCCGCTTTGGAACTTCGCCTTGTTCGCATTCAAGCCTTTAATGATGCTTCCATACTCGTTTTTATAATCGATCAAATACGGCAGCGTGGAGGCGATGGTGAGTTCGCTCAGTTTGCCCGAATAGACGCCGGAAAGCACCGGGGCAATCTGCTTTTCCACCAACTCTTTGCCGAAAAAAGCTTCGAGGAAATCCCCTACGGAATCGTCTTTCGTAAACGTTTCGTTCGGCGTATAGAAGTCCTTTAAGGCCTCCACTTTCCCTTCGGCAGAAACCAGATCGGTCGTCGCCAGCGACTCGATGCTCGTGGGGATGCCGAAGACGGCTTCTCTCGGAATTTGTTTCAGCTTCCCGTCCGCGTATATGTAAGAGACCCCTGTCGCGTTATAAACGACTTCATCTTTTAATCCTAATTCCTCTATAAGTTCGGCAGCGTTGGTTTTGCGCGTCACGATGGAATCGGCGCCTGTCTCCATCGTAAATTCCCCGTCATGAACGGTTCTGATTTTGCCGCCTAAGCGGTCGCTGGCCTCGAGGATCGTAATGTGAACTTCCTGCCCGCTTTCGCGCGCTTTTTTTTGCAAAAAATAAGCGGCGGACAACCCTGTGATGCCTCCGCCGATAATGACTGCCTTTTTCAAAATGAAGACACCTGCTTTTCGTCAAAGTTCGATGGTATCATTATATCACAGCGGTTTCGCTTCGTTTACATTCCCTTTTGACGTTCCTTTGACAATCGTTTTTTTCATGCCGAAAACAATAGTTTACATAATTATTATTACGTATATTTTTTTGGGTGATACATTAGGATCTTAATAGCTGACGATACTAATCGGAGAACCAAAAGATGCAAAGAAAGAAGGGTAAACATGGAACAACGGTACGTAAAAGAATCCAGATGCTATAAAATCGCGCGCGTTTTTCCGACGGACGTCAACAACCACGATACGCTCTTCGGCGGCAAACTGATGGCTTACATCGACGATATTGCGTCAATCTCCGCTTCGAAGCACAGCCGAAACCTTGTCGTTACGGCCTCAACCGACTCCGTCGACTTTTTGCTGCCCATCCACATGACGGATTCGGTCTGCTTGGAATCCTATGTGACATGGACGGGACGCAGCTCGATGGAAGTGTTCGTGAAAGTCATCACGGAAGATTTGCGGACGGGAGCGCGCCATATCGCGGCTACCTCGTTTTTGACCTTCGTCGCCATCGGGGAAGATAAAAAGCCCGTTCCCGTACCGAAGGTGATCCCCGAAACGGAAGAAGAAATCCGTCTGCACGAAACGGCGCCCCAAAGAGCCGAAATGCGCAAACACCGCAGAGAGGAAAGCAAGAAATTCGCGGATTATTTAACGATCGATTTTCCGTGGGAGTAAGACGGCGGAAAACTTCAAATATAGCGCCCGATCAGTTATGGGATCGTTGACGGATTACCCGTATTGCGCATGTCTTTACGCATGCTTTGCAGCAAGGATTGATTCCGCTATTCCCGATCGGGCTTTGTAACACTGGTGTCCTGATGCTGCTTGCGGCCGGCAAATTTCCTGCCGTTATGTTTTTGCTTCCTTTCCTCTTCATCTTCCCGCTGGCTGCTTTTCACGACGCCGTATGCGATATAACTCATCAGGGCCATGAACAGGCCGGTGCCCACGACGATGTACAGCATCGTAAAAATTTTGCCGAACGTCGTTTGGGGAACGAAACTGGGGTGCCCCGACGTACTTAGGGTAGCAATGCAGAAATATAACGCGTCCAATATCGGCAATCCTTCCTCGCGCGTGTAAAAAATCGTCCCGGACAGCAGCATGAAAACGATCACCACAAACAGGACCCTGAACCTTTTATGATGAAACGCGTGAAAAAGGCCGCTTAACAGCCGTTTTAACGTCAGGACAAATGAAATCATGGTTGCAGGCTCACATTCTTTCGTTGCAGGTTCATTCGGCACCCTTCCTCAGGCTCATGATCAAAAAGTCAGCTTCTCTTTTAGGATGACATCCCCGCTTTTTTTGTCGGTCATTTCGATCCAGCCTTCCCTCTCTTCTCCAAGAAAACGGACCGGCACTTGCGTCCAAAGGACAAGCTTATGGTTCACCGGCATAAAAATGGTTTCATCTTCAACATGCCCAACTTTTACGCTGCTAATCATGTCGCCGAACATCACGCCTTTATCGTCGGTGCCGTGGAACGTTATACCTACCTGATCGTAATGAAGCAGATTCAAGTCCAACACGATATTGATCGCTTGATCGTCGGCGCCGTAGATGATCGAGCCCCATTCGCTCCTTATGGTGTCGGCTTCCGCCGTTTGGATGATATGGTGTTCCTGTTCACGGACAGGTTCGACGCCCGAAGCAGGAGCTTCCGCATTTTTTTGAGGCGGGGCCGCCAGGCTGTAGACCAGCAGCAGTAACGCAATGACGCCGGCGCTCCATAATAAGGGTTTGGGTTTAGGATTGTTCATGTTACGCCTCCGATCCATGCCGATATGATTGCAAGTTGCCATGCATGCGAACGAAACACGTGTTAAGCCGCAACGTTTTTCGGGTGATTTTTGCTCTTAAACAATGCTGCGATGTTCCTTGTAAACGGCTCGATCAGGGATAAGTTTAGCGAAAACAGCACGGCGCAAACCACGTTTACAAGCGGCGGCATCGCCATGAAAAGCAGATGGAACAGCGTCGTAAACAACAACGTAGGCAAAACGGAAAGCATCATGATCATCCAGCTGCGGCGAAGAACGGCTGACGGATCTTTGGAGCCTTGCAGGAATACCAGTACGATGCAGTGGACAAGAAGCGGCAGCGCGAACAGATAACTTGCGCCTGGCATGAGGAACGTGACTACCCATAATAAAATCAAAAACAGAAATGAAGCGCCCAGGATTGCTTCCGATTCGTTCCGACGGCGGCGCAAGATGGAGCTTAGCAGAACATGAACGGCCAGCGCAATGACAAGGAAGCCAAAATGATAGAATGGATCCGGAATCCCGGAATTCAGTGCGCTGAGCAGCTCAAAGAAGCCATAGCACAGAAGCGCCGACAACACGAAGGCAACCGCTGCAAACCCGGCTCCACCGGCGATTTTACCGGCACGAACCCGGCGCTTTTTCACGAATAAACCTGTGATCACGATCCATGCCGCCGTCAAAGCGATGGCTAACGGCAAATTCACGGATTGCGGATAATAAAATAGCTTGCCGAAAAGATTGAAATATTCCATATCCCGTTCTCTCAGATCGCCAAGATCCATGGCCCCGAAATGGCTTGCGACCGCAAGCGCGTTTTCGCCGTGATGCTGCAGCGTAGCCAGGGAGACGTTTTCGATGGTGTCTTCCGCCGAATGGTATTTATCCCAACCGCCGACGTAAGCGAAATTCAATCCGGGAATACCTTCCCTTAGCGATATCGTCAGATCCGTATCGTTCGGCATGACCCGGTAAATATCCGCCAGGAAAGAATTGCTCACCGGCGACGGGGCGATCGCGGCAAATTCGCGAATCAATTTGCCGTTCCCGCTGCTGGTTTGAAACATGAGCGATGGCCCGCTTGCCCCTCTAGCTTCAAAGTTTGCAACCAAGCCCACCTGGTCTTTGAATGCGGACGAACTCCAAAAAGCTTTGGCTCCAAGAAGCCCGCCCTCTTCCCCGTCCGTAATGACGAACAGGATGTCGTGCAGCGGCTTTCCTTGGGCTTTCAATGCCCGTGCGGATTCGATCAGGGAAGCGACGGCCACGCCGTCATCGTTGGCTCCGGGCCCGGCGGCCACCGAATCATAATGGGCGGACAGCATGAGGGCCTTTCCAGGTTTGGAACCTTTAAGCGTTGCGATAATATTGTTCATGGCAACGGTTTCATATCCGTTTCCGCGATTCATTTGAGCTTGAAAAGGCTCCACCTCGACATCGAGACCAAGATCCGAAAACTGCTCGACAATATATTTCCTGACATGCTCAATTTCGGGCGTAAACGGAGTATGGGGCGCCTTTGCGATATGTGTCAAATGAACGAAAGCCCGATCGGCGGAAAAGACGGTTTCCGGCGCGTCCTTCCCTTTTCCTCCGGACGGCTGTTCGAACCAAAGCGAAGAAAGAACGAAAATCGCAATAAATAAAGCCACGGCTATGACGCTGAACAGTCTTCGCAAAAAGCTGCCGCTTTTAAGGCTGGAATCCATATTAAATCCTCCATCATTTCATCTTTTGCAAAGAATCCGGCTGCCGTTTGCGCAGCCGGATTCGAAGCTTCATATCAATAACCTGCGATCGGTGAATCTACTTTTCCTTGAATATGGGCAAGCAATACGAGTACCTGTGCGGCCTCAGCCTTGGTGACCGTTTTGCCGGGCTCGAATTTGCCGTCTTTTGCGGACATCAGTCCGAGCTGGATCGCCTGTTTCACGGCTCCTTTATTTTGGATGGATGAGGCATCCGACAAGGCCATCACTTGAGGATCGGCTTCATAGAACTTGGATAACTTGTCGTAACGCAGCGTGCTTATGAGCGCTTCGGCCAGTTTTTCGCGCGTCAGCTTTTGCTCGGGATGAAGTTCGCCGGACGTCGTGAGCAGCCAACCGCGATCCGCAAACATCTGGGCGGCTTCAGCATATGGACTGTCGGCAGGAACATCTTTGAACTGCTTGCCGAGACGGCCTGGATCGTAGTAGCTCTGGTTCGGATTGACCCCTTTTGCGATCATCACAAGCAAATCGCCGTAGGAAAGCTCGGCATCGGGATGAAGCATTCCGTCGCTTCCCGGAGAGATCACGCCGTATTCAAGCAGCGTCGCCAAATCTTTGCTTGCGCTGTGCGCTGCGGCATCCGACGGAAGATTGGCGGCCGGGTTTTCGCCTTTTTCGGATGCGGTATAGCCGTAAAGTTCGCTTTTGCCGGTAACGGCGTTAATGAACGGCAGCCGGCGGTCGCCTTTAAAGGTTGGAGCATAGACCAAAGCAACCTTAGGCTCCACGTATTTGCCATCCGCATAAAATCCTCCGGTCGACGTATAGATCAGATCCACTCCCAAAGCGTCCTGGTACGTACGCACAGCGTCTTCCTGCTTCACCTTTTCGGACAATGCATCAAGCTCCGTACGGTCTTTTTCCGAAAGCGGCAAATTCGCGTTATAGGTAAGCAGCTTGCCGCTGGCGTCAAAGACAAGGCTGGTTTGATGGTTATATACAGGAAGATCTTTGTAAAATTGCTGGAATACGAATCTGTACCTGGTTTGGCCGTTGATCTGATCCGTGGAAGATTCATTGGATAACTTCAACGCCGCGGCCGCATCCGGATGGTACCGCCCGACAAGCTCAACGGCTTTTTCCTGAGCTTTGGATGCGGAAATATCCGGCTTCTTGCTGTTAGAGCCGGTCTCGGCGCTCGTTTGGGCATCCGTCTCTTGCATGTTTGCAGGAAAATCGTTGACATTATAATTAATGAGCTGCCCCGTCTGCGCATCAACCATCATATAGACGTTGTCGCCCGGCATCCCTACGGCATTTTTTTTGTACCAGTTCAACGTCCACACTTGTTTTCCGGTATCCATCCAGTAGTTGGTAAGCGATGATGACATGGAATAGTCCTTCCCGGAAGGTACAAGATCGGCGTACAGCTCAAGCACTTCCTTGGAAGTCAGCGTTCCGCCCTGATGCGCCTTAAAGGATGCCTTACCGGAAGGCAGCGCGGTGTATTCAAGCGATTGCGGAAGCGGATTCTCCGAATTCTGAAGCGGGCTTATCCTTTTCCCGGTAATGGCATCCATCGTCGTTAAGGAAGGAGCCGGTATGTAAGCCAAACGCCAGTCTCTTTTGGCATTCGCGGGGTTATACATATCGCTGAAAGGGACATAGCCCAGCGTAAGCGACAAATCCTTTTTGAACGACTCGAGCGCATCGGAAGAAGATATTTTCGGCGTGGCGGATGGATACGATTTGGAAGTCCGCATGCGATTATAGCTTACGATCCTCCCCTTGCCGTCGACATCGACATGGATGTTCTCCCCGTCGGATGGAATGCCGTTCACCTTGACGCTGTAACTAAAGCTGTAAGTAACCGGCCCGAACAGGGATTTGCTCGCGTTGTAAAAACCTTCTTGCGGAACCAGACCATCGGCTTTGATGGAGCTGGCGGCTTGTACGATAAAATCCTTGGCAACCTTTTCGGCCTGTTCTCTGCTGATTTCGGGAGGATAATAAGCCTTGTTGTCATCGGAAAGATACTCCGGCTGATAGAAATTGAGTACATCGCCTGTCATGGCATCGACGTTCGTCGTGAAGGAATACGTGTTGTTTTCTCTGCTAAAACTCCAAGTAAGCGTCCAAACCGAATCGTTGTAAGGATTGTCCGATCCTTCGTTATAACTCGTGTCCTCGAGCTTCGCTTCCTTCAAAACCGGAAACAAGGCGATCATTTTATTCGCTGCTTCCTCTTTGCTTATTTTCGCTTTTTCGCCTGCCGCCGGACTTGCGGGTGCCGCGCTCTCCGTGGCCGTTCCCTTCCCGGACTCCGATACGGATACCGGCGCGGCCCCTACCCATGCAGGGATCTGCAGCAAACTAAGCCCGATCGTCCCCGCAATGACCGTTTTAGCTACCTTGTTGGCGGAATTAGCCATAAGGGCTTGTCTCCCGTACGTTCTGAGCTTCATCGATTTCAACCTCCCAGGTTTCCATAATAAACCAAATTAATTATAGCATACCATTTCATTTTACGCAGTTTGCTTGAGTTCATGTTTAAAATGTTTTATGCTGAAACCATAGCTTGGAAAAAGGAGAGATCTTAATGAAAAAACCGAAAATCAAATTCGCGAAGAACTCAAGGGCTGAACAAAAAAAACCTGTTACGGGAGGGCGGATCACATGGAGCCGCAAGCCGATGACGCAGGTGGTCATGAACAAAAAAGCGGAACAGCGCCGAACGTGGTGCCGAAAAGGCACGGACGACGGCGCTTTTTTATTTGCATGAGGATTTTGCAAAAATCCTTTGCATGAAAAAAGGCCCGTGATCCCCGGCGGCCGGAGATTACAGACCTTCAACACGACTTTGTTTCTTGCGCAACACTTGAATTTTTCGATCAGTCCAGGGTTAACGCTTAAAAGGTTTTTTGCAAAATCTTCACTTAATATGCCGTCCATCCTGCATCGGCGGTAATGACCGTTCCGTTCACGAAGCTCGAATCGTCCGAGGCCAGGAAAAGAGCGATTTTGGCAATCTCTTCCGGTTTGCCGTTTCGCGGATTGAAGCCGGCTCCCGACATCGCCTTGCTTAAGCCCCTCGACTCGGGATTCATATCCCCGGCATCCGCCATAATGTTCGTTTCCACGCCGCCTGGAGCGATCGCGTTGCAGCGGATTCCGGCATCGGCGTACTGGAACCCTACGTTTTTGGTCAAGCCGATCACCGCATGTTTTGAAGCCGTATAGGCCGCTCCGGCGCGGGAGCCGTACAGTCCCCCGATGGAAGCGGTATTGACGATGACGCCTTTGCCCTGCTCGATCATGATGGGAAGAGCTTTGCGGATCGCGCGCATCGGTCCCGTCGTGTTCACGGCAATGACACGCTCCCATAGTTCATCCGTCAAATCCGTAACCGGCGTCATTTTGTCCATGATCCCTGCGTTGTTGACCAGCACATCGAGCGAGCCGAACGTCTTGACAGCGGTTTCAATCATGTTCTGAACATCCTCTTCCTTGGCGACGTTGGCCGCGACGCCGACGGCATTCCCGCCGTTTTGATTCACTTCCGCCACAACCTGATCCAGCGAAGCTTGGGAGATATCCGCAAGAACCAGCTTGGCCCCCTCACGCCCGAACAGCAGCGCCATTTCCTTTCCCATGCCGGATCCGGCACCCGTTATTACCGCAACTTTGTCGTGGAGCTTCATCGCAAAATACCTCCTACGGGATATATTTAGACACTGTGTCCATAATATATTGTAACGCTTGTCCCGAACAGCTTCAAATCGTTTATGCGCGAAAGTATGGCTATTTTCTAAATTTCGCGAATTTTTACATGATATAAATACGGCGCATACGGTATCCCTTTAAACTCAAGTCGAGCAATGCTGATTAAATGCCAGAAGCGGTACTCAAAATAGGGGTCGCTGTCGAAGAGTTGAAGCTGAGCCAATTCCGAAAGAACCTTGCCCGCTTTAACATACCCGTCTTCCACGAACTCGGGGTCTTCGGAGTATTGGAGCCGTTCCACCGTTTTTATGATGGCGTCGTCAAACGCATCTTCCTCAAGGCCGATGATTTTTCCGTTTTGCCAAATGCGCAGCGTATCGCTGCCAAGACAGAGCCGGTTCCAATCTTCGACCCATGCCTCCCTGATTTCACGATTTGCCGGTTCGACCCGATCAATGCGGCTCAACATGGTTTTCAACAAATCCGCGTTTGCATGACCTGCATAACGAGGCACGCTTTCCGGTTCTGGATTGTCCGCTAACTCCTCATGCATCTGCGTTACATTCATGATGTAAACGTCGTTGTTTTTGCTTTGCAGCGCATGCGCGGCGATTCTGACGGATATTTGCTCGTGAGCATTTTCGCCGCACCACAGATAGACGCGCCGGTCTTCCGGTAGTTCGGCCAACAGCTTCAGGATGCGGTCCAACCGATGCCCGCGGTCCCTCAGCGCCCGGTTCCATTCGCCTTTAAAACGCTCCCCGAGCCAGCGTTCGCGTGCCAGAAGTCCTTGTTCTTCATGGATACGGAAAATCGGTCCGAAGGAATAGAAGTCGTCCCAATACAAGATGGCGTGATCCGGACTGTTTTTGCCGCATCCGCTTAATGCGGCTTTGATGGCACCGGCCCCACCGGCAAGGAATATGAGATGGACATTTGCTGCCGTAACAAGCCCGTTCTTCGTTTTTTGCATCATTTACCCCCTTGAACATACATAAATTTACTAATAATCTATTATTAGTAGAATAACATCCGATTTTCACGCCTGTTTCATGGCGTTACAAAAAAATGTTCTGAAACCTGCATGGTTATCTTTTCGCGCATCGTCTAACTACATAGAATAACCCGAACAGGCTATGTTCCCCCGACCTTGGTCTAGCATGGAAACCAGTCCGCGGTCCGTTTTGGACCGTTTCAATCCGTCATACACTTATTTTATAAAATAAAGCGATCGAGCATCGGGCGGAATCAGCATGATTCAAAGGGTTGCTTACGTTAGAACATAAGCTTCCTTCCCGACGAAGGAGCATCCAATATATAAGATCGAAGGTGATCCAATGCGCAAGAAAAGAGTACTGATTTTATCCGAAGGATTCGGCAGCGGGCATACCCAAGCCGGATACGCGTTAGCCGCAGGCATGAAAAAAATGAATCCGGACATTCAAGCAAAAGTGATCGAATTGGGATCGTTTCTGAATCCTACCGTCGCACCATGGATTATTTCCGCATATCGTTTAACCATCAACACCAATCCCGGGCTTGTCGGTTTGATTTACCGCAAACAACACGACAAACCGCTGAGCAAATTAGCCACCATGGCGCTGCATCGGATATTCTATCACCATACCGCGGAGGTCATCGAGCATTTGCGCCCGGATCTGATCGTCAGCACGCATCCGATTCCGACCAACATCATTTCCAGGCTCAAAGCCGCCGGGCTGAACGTTCCGCTGTACACCGTTATTACGGATTATGACGCCCATGCATCCTGGATCAACAAAGAAGTCGACCGCTTCCTGGTCTCCACGGACAACGTTCGCCAGCTTTTGCTGGACCGCGGGGTATATCCGGAAAACGTCAAAGTCACCGGCATTCCGGTTCATCCGGACTTCTGGTCTTCCGAAGACAAAGCATGCGTCCGAAACACGCTGAATATCAAAAATATGCCCACCGTCCTCATTATGGGAGGCGGCTGGGGTTTGGTTTCGAATCATCAACTCGTCAAGCAGCTCGTTCGCTGGAAGGATCAGGTTCAGCTCGTATTCTGCTGCGGCAGCAACCAGAAATTGCTCGACAAATTAAAAAGCGACCCGAAATTCCAGCATGAAAACATCGTGCTTCTTGGCCACACCCGCGAAATCAGCAAATGGATGGACGCCTCCGATCTCCTGATTACCAAACCGGGCGGAATGACCTGCACCGAAGCGCTTGCCAAAGGGCTGCCGATGCTGTTCTGCGAATCGCTGCCCGGCCAGGAAGAAATGAACCGGGAATATTTCGTCAAACGCGGATACGGAGAGGCATTGCAAAACGAAAACGTCCTGGAAGAATGGCTGCGGAAGCTGGCTCGCGGCGAACAAATCCGCATCGAACGGGGCTCCCAGCCTTCCCGCTTCGACTCCCCCGCCAAGGATTACTACAGCCCCAGCAGATGTGCGGCCGAAGTCGCCAAAACGCTGGAATATACGCGGCAACATGAAGACATCCTCACCGTGCACGGCATTCCGGTCGGAATCTGATCAATCGGTAAACATGCTTTTCATCCTTGCCTCAATACCAAAAAAGAGAGCCGAGCGGCTCTCTTTTTTGGTCCAATGACGTCTCGAACCGTTTTAGGCGCCCGGCTGCACTTTCCGCTCCGCCAATCCTCGTTTTGACAATTCCCGGATGTATTCTTCGACAAGCGTCACGGCTTGTTCGAGCGTTTCGAAGGAAAGCGGCGAAAGCTTTTCGAATGCTTCTCCATAGGAAGATGCCGTATGCGCGTATCTTGGATCATAATAATACGTAAGCAGCAATTCCACCGCGCGTTCGTAATCGCCTGAAAGCAGGCAGCTTTCGATTTCCTGGGCGATCGGCGTGTGGATGCGCGACTTGATCTGTTTAAACGCCTGCAGGCTTTGCTCCGCGTGCTCCGCGGGCCGGTAATCCTTAATGATGGTTTTCACCCGCAAATCCGTCGGTGCCTGCAGCAGGATATGGGTCCCTTTTTCCTTTTTCTCGATCAGGAACTCCGGCAAAACCACTTTGCCGATCCGCTTGCTTTCCGCTTCGAGCAGAATGTACGGCTCGTGCCGGTAACGCAGCAGTTCCTCCAGCAGCAGCGCGTCGAACGTTTTCTGGTTATGGCTTTTCAGCCCGATTTCGCCGAAAATCGATCCCCGGTGTCCCGCCAAACCTTCCAGATCGATGACGGGATACCCTTTTTCCTTCAATGTTCTTAAAATTTCCGTTTTGCCTGTTCCGGTATACCCATGCAGAACGTAAATCTCCGGCGAAAACTCCATGGCATCCAGCGTTTCGACGACCCATCTGCGATAAGCGCGATAGCCGCCGTCCAGCCGATAGACGTGAATCCCCATCAGGGAAAGCACCGTTGCCGTCGTTCGGCTGCGCATGCCGCCGCGCCAGCAAAAGACGGCTTTATTTCCCTGTATTTCGGCGAATTTTTTTACAAAAGCGGGTAATTTCGCGGACATGATCTCCAGACCGCGTTCTTTCGCGGTTTGGATGCTCACCTGTTTGTACAGGGTTCCGATTTCGGCCCGTTCCTCATCCGTAAAAAAAGGAATGTTGATGCTGCCCGGAATAGTCGATTCCGCGTATTCGGAAGGCGACCGCACGTCGATTACCGTCATTTCGTTTTTGCCGCGAAGCTCATTCAGTTTTTCTATTGAAATGTCCTGGAACATAGAAATCTCCTTATGCGATTACGATTTGTCCGCTGCCGCTTGCCGTTACCTCGCCGATGATTTTGGCTTCGACGCCGGCTTGCACTAGCTCCTCTTGAAGTTTCTCCGCTTCTCCGCCGCTAACGGAAATCAAAAGCCCGCCCGATGTGACGGCATCGCACAGAATCCAACGGTCGATTTGATCCATCTGTTCAGGGAATCGAACGCTGTCTTTGACATGCTCGTAGTTGTTTTTGGAGCCGCCGGGCACCAAGCCTTGTTCTGCCAGCTCGCGAACTCTAGGAAGCACGGGCACGTCATCCTTGCGGATGCGGATCTCCACGCCGCTTCCTTTCGCCATTTCGAGCGAATGGCCCATCAGGCCGAAGCCCGTTACATCGGTGCAGGCATGAACGTCGTAACCTTCCATGACTTCGGCGGCCGTTTTGTTCAAGGTCGACATCACCTGGGTCACGCGCGCGATTTCCTCGGCGGTCAGCCGGTCTTTTTTGATGGAAGTCGTCATGATGCCGACCCCGATCGGTTTGGTCAGGATCAGCTTATCCCCTACCTTTGCCCCGGCATTGCTGCGCACTTTATCAGGATGGACCAGACCGGTGACCGCTAAACCGAATTTCGGTTCTTTGTCGTCGATGGAGTGGCCGCCTACCAACGTCGCTCCCGCTTCCTTCACTTTATCGCCCGCCCCGCGCAGGATCTCGGACAAAATCCGCTTGTCCAGCGTGGAAATCGGAAATGCGACAATGTTTAATACCGTTAAAGGTTTGGCGCCCATGGCGTAGATATCGCTGATGGCGTTCGCCGCGGCAATTTGCCCGAAGGAGTATGGATCGTCTACGATCGGCGTGAAAAAGTCGAGCGTCTGCACCAGCGCCAGCTCGTCGTTCAGCTTGTATACGCCGGCGTCATCGCTCGTATCCAGTCCGACGAGCAAGTTCGGATTCGGCTCCGCGGGAGGCAGGTTGCGAAGCACTTGGCTCAAATCCGCCGGTCCGATCTTGCATCCGCAGCCTCCTTTGCTTGAGAGGGAAGTCAATTTAACATTAAAATCGGAGTCCATTCTTGTACACGACCTTTCGTCATTTATCATTTATCGGATGAAGTTCTTCATTTTCCGTTCCGGATGGGAGCATGTTCCCTTTAAATCGTACACATCCCAAGAAAAAAAGGCAAATGAAAGAACAGGACTCCGGATGCGCGCCGCACCTGCCGGAAATCCTGTTTTCTGATTGTTCGGCGCCATGATGGCGTGAATTATTGGGTCACGGGCACTGCATTACCGAAATATTGCTCTAACGTAATGTGGCGGTTCGTCACTTCATTTGCGATGGCCGTACCGACGTAACGAAGATGCCATGGCTCGTATTTATAGCCCGTAATCGAGTCTTTCCCTTCGGGATAACGGATGATAAATCCGTATTCATGCGCATGTTTGGCCAGCCATTTGGCTTCTTTCGTGCCGGCGAAACAGCTTTCCGCGGCACACTTGCCGGTCATGCCGGAGACGTCGATCGTCAGTCCGGTTTGGTGCTCGCTGTGGCCCGGACGGGCGCTGTACGTATCGGCCGCCTTTACGCCGTCCCGCTTGACATAGTTGTTATACAGCGTCTTTTGCCGCGATTCCGAACGGTAGCCCGAAACGCCTGCGAGTTGAACCCCATCCTCTTTCGCCGCCGCAAACAGCTTTTCAAGCGCCCCTGCGGCCTCCTTGCGCATTTTGCGTTTGTCTACCTTTTCCGAAAAAATGAACGGCACGTTCGGATAAACCAAATCCGGCGGCACATAACCTTCCGGGAGCCTGTACGTTTTATTGACTAACACCGCGGTGCTTTTCGGATTGGAAACGACATGCTCCACGCTGTATGTGTTGATAAATCCTTTTCCTCCCGTTTTGCTGTTGCTGCTTCCCGTTTTGGAACCCGATTTGTCGTCCGTTGGCGTCTTGCCCGCAGCAGCGTTTTGCGCAGGTTTCCCGGTTTGCGGCGTTTTGACGCTTGCATTCTGGGCGGACGAACCGTTTTGTGGAGATGTTTGATTTGCCGGTTTCCCTTCGTTTTTTCCGCTTCCGGATGGCTGCTTGTCCACGCTTGGTTGTTCAGTATCATCCGGCGATGCCTCGCCGGTGTCATTCCCCTGGCTTGCTTCACTATCGTTGCTGACGTTTGCTGGCGTTTCCTTCGGGTTGTGCTGCGCTAGTGCAGGCGTTTTTTCGACCACCACGCTGTCGGCAGCCGGTGCATGATTTTTGTTCCAAGCCCAAAAACCTCCCCCGACGATCAATACGGCGGCAGCAAAAGTGATTATATACTTACGCATGAATGTACATCTCTCCCCGTGTTGAAGCTTGTTTCCCATAAAAATGTCTTCGACATCGCAATTCTGCAAATCTATGAATCTATTATAACACGATACGACAAAAAATGACCCGATCAATAAAATTGATCAGGCCATTTCAGTGGAAATATTAAGCTATGTAAAATCGGTCAGCTTTAAGACTTCAGGCGCTTTTGCATAAATACAAGCTCTGCCGCGAGCCTTTCGATCCGTTCCAGTACGCTCGGATCATGTATTTCCTTGAATTCGTTAAAATGATCGTCATGCACGTAAACATAACCGGGCGCAACATAGGACCTGAAGTAGCCGGCGATCGGCTTGAGCTGATTCTCGATCACGAGATAGTGCTGATACGTTCCTCCCGTCGCCACGAATCCGATGACTTTTTGCTGCAGCGCGGATTGCGGAATCAAGTCGAACAGATTTTTAAGCACGCCTGACATGGAGGCTTGATAGATCGGCGTTCCGATCAGGCAAAAATCGCTGGAAATGACGGCGTCGATCACCTTTTTGGTGTCGCCCGTATATGCGGACGGGTCTCTCCCATCGCAAAATTGAACGTCGTAGTCTTTCATGTCCAGCAGTTCGGTTTCAATTTCCGGATCGATGTTTTTGACTTCTTCCAGTACTTTTTGTACGACGATGGCGGTTTTGCTGCCAATGATCGCACCAGATATACCAACCAGCTTCATGAAGGCAGTCTCCTTTTCGTGCGAGGACGCTGCAAAACCGGCGGTTCCTTGAACTCGGTTTTGCAAAACCTCGGGTGTGGTGTTCGCTTTATTTTGCCGGTGACGGGAGTATCCTTCAGCCGTTTATGCCGTTCCAATCGGATGCTTGCATTACATCTTATTCCCTTTCCGTCAAAAATGCAGCTTCTTTTACGGTTCCATTTACATGTCGGCTTCTTGTTCGTCCGTGTTGACGAAGAAATAGGCGGTCATCGCCAAACGTTCCATCATTTGTTCCCGCAGCGCGGAGTCTTCCACGACTTCATCCATAGCCTGCTGCATGCAGCTAAGCCAAGCGGTCGCACGGTCCGGTGTGATCGGAAAACGAATATGCCTTGCTCTCATGCGGGGATGTCCCTCTTTCATCGTGTAGAGCTGCGGTCCTCCGAAATATTGCGTCAAAAACATTTCCTGCTTCTCCATGACGGGCGTAATGTCTTCCGGAAACAGCGGAGCAAGCAACGGATGCTCCACGACCTTCGGATAAAACGCTTCTACGATCGCGCGGATCGTCGGCGCGCCGCCCATCCGTTCGTAATAGGATACCGGGCGCCGCGCGTTTTCTTCCGTTTGCCCCTCGGTTCCTTGAAGATGTTCTGAATTCATTGAAAAAATTAATCCTCCTTCCGAAAACATGAATGTTTCCCGAATCACCGAATAAGTAAAAGTGTACAGGCCGATTTTAATAAACCCTTTTTGTCATATACAATGAACGGTTTGTGTACCTTCGTTATCCATCCTAATTAGTATACATAAATGTATATTAATTATTATAATCCTTTAAACCCTTTGTCAAGTATGAAACATGAATATCGTTTTACTTTTTATACATATATGTTGACTATATGCGTTGCGTGTTCTACAATTACCGTGTCCTGACTTGTTCGCGCGGACGTTCGGAGCTTTTTTCTCAGCCGCTCATGCGCGCATCGGCAAGATCGAGATAACCCGGTAAGGTTTGCGATATTATGGACATACTTTGTTTTAAAGATCGAGTGGATTGAAGGTGAGAAAATTTTGACGAAAGATGATCTGGTTGCGGCGATTTCCCATATCAAAGACGAGGAACGCCAGCTTCCGCTCACGGAGATCGGGCTGATTCGGGACATTACCACGAACAAGGATCATGCCGCCATGACCGTGCTCCTCCCCCCGGATTCCGTTTCACGGGAACAAGAGCTTAGGGAGCAGATTACCCGTGCGGTGCTAAAGACAGGAATTACCGATATTCATATACGCTTCAAACCTATTTCAAATGAAGAAAAAAATGATATTATAGCTATTAAGCTTAATAAATCGGTGCGCCGTGCCCCGACGCTGATGCATTCCCCGCTGCTTTCCGCCGAATCCGGCGTGAATTTCATCGCTGTTGCGAGCGGTAAAGGCGGCGTTGGAAAATCAACGGTGACCGTCAATCTGGCGAGGGCTTTGGCTAAGCAAGGAAAACGGGTAGGAATCATTGATGCGGATATATACGGACACAGCATTCCGGAAATGCTTGGCATCAAAGAGCTTCCGCAAAAGCAAGGCAACCGGATCGCCCCCGTGGAAAGCCATGGCATGAAGGTGATTTCAACGGGATTTTTCGTTCAAGGCAATAAACCCGTCGTCTGGAGAGGTCCGATGCTCGGCAAGATGCTCGGCACGTTCCTGAACGAAGTGGAATGGGGAAGCTTGGATTATATCATCCTCGATCTGCCCCCTGGAACCGGCGACGTTGCGCTGGACGTTCATAACCGGATTCCGCAATGCGCCGAAATCGTGGTGACCACGCCGCATAAAACGGCCCACCACGTCGCTGCCCGGGCCGGCGAAATGGCGCTGCAGACGAACCATCCCATTCTCGGAGTCATCGAAAACATGTCCTATTTCACGGATCCCGAAGGAAGACGTCATTACCTTTTCGGACGCGGAGGCGGACAGAGACTTGCCGAGGAGCTCCATACGAAGCTGCTTGCGGAGGTCCCGATTCAATCCGCCGATACGCCGGATGACGCCGATCCGGCTTCGACCCTGTTTGACGAAAACAGCGAACAGTGGCATATTTTTATGGATTTGGCATCAAATATCATAAACAATAAACTAGCGAACTAAATTGAAAGGGTGAAAGAAATGGCATACGTTATTACCTCGGCTTGCATAGACGAAAAAGCGGCCGATTGCGTGGATGTTTGTCCAGTAGATTGCATCGAGGAAGGTCCGGACCAATATTTCATCGACACCGACATTTGCATCGAATGCGGAGCATGCGAAGTAGCTTGCCCAGTCGGAGCGGTATATTACGACGCGGATTTGCCGGAAGAAGAAAAAGGATACATCGAAAAAGCCGAAAATTTCTACAAAAATAGATAAGCGGATAGACAAACGATACATTTCGAGTGGTTGCAGCCTGTCGATCTTTCGTGTCGGCAGGCTGTCTGCACTTCGCACCCGAGCTTCAAGGAAAAAGCAGAACAGGAGGTGATGAACATGAACCAACAACTGGATATTTCAACCCGGGACAAAATCCTGCAGCTGCTGAAAACCAAAGGCGAGCTCAGTGCCAAGGAGATTACCGAGTTCATCGGGATCACGAGCATGGCCGTACGCAGGCATATCAACACGCTGGAAAAGGAAGGTTTGATCGAATCGAAAACGATTCGGCAGCCGATGGGCCGCCCCACCGCGATTTATCATCTGACGGATCAGGCCGAATCCTTTTTCCCGAACAAATACCATACGTTAACGCTGGATTTGCTCGGCGAGCTTGAATTGGACGCCGGATCGGGAATGGTTGACCGTTTATTCGAACGGCGCAGCGAATCGCTGCAAAGAAACCATGCCGCTAAAATGGAAGGCAAGTCGTTTGGCGAAAAAGTCGCCATTCTGGCGGAAATCCAGAACGAAAACGGATATATGGTTGAACTTGAACAAAGCAATGACGACGAATATTTACTGATGGAATACAATTGCCCGATTTCCCAAATCGCAAAAAAATACAACCACGCCTGCACCTGCGAAATGAAAATGTTCGAATCGCTGCTGGGAGCCGAAGTGGCTCGTACCGAGTGCTTGGCGCAAGGCGACAAAAAATGCGCGTATACGCTTAAAAACAAAAAGAAAACCTCGCAATGAACCGGACCTTGCGTCCGAAGACTGGCATCCCTTTGACAAGGAATTCAGCTTGGTTCATGCGAGGTTTTTATTTTTATGGTTCCGAGTGATCCGATTCCACGAAATATTGCAATGCAGCCATTTTGTTTTCCCAGAATCGTTCGAAATAAGCATACCACTCTTTGATCTCCTGCAGCGGCCCAGGGTCCAGGCTGAACCTGTTTTCTCTCCCGACCCTTCTCTCTTTGACCAGTCCTGCCTCGGACAAAATGCGAAGATGTTTGGACACCGCCGTCCGGCTCATCGGAAAATGGCTGCTGATGACCGTTACGGGCATTTCTTTTCCCGCCAGAAGCTCCAGAAGCCGTCTGCGCGTCGGGTCGGCAATCGCCTGGAACACGTCGTGTTTGGCTTGAGGTTCTCCCATGTTTATCCCTCGACGTAAGCGCCCAATTTCTGATGCAGGCCCGACCAGCCTTTGTCCATGACGCCGCGTATGATCGGATGTGGCTGCCCGAATTCCGTCAACGTATGTTCGTTCCAGCCGGAATGAATGATCGTGACTTCCGTCTGCCCTTCCAAATCCGTTAATTCAAAGGTCAGCGTCCAATCCTTCCCCCAACGGAACGAAATTTTGTGAGGCTCGTCCACCTCCGTCACTTTGCATGGGGACATCCCGTAAGGCCCCGCATTGAGCTGAAATTCATGCCCGACGACAGGTTTGAGATCGTTAGGCATAAACCATGCCGATAGTCCTTCCGCCGTGGCGACGGCCTTCCAGACCTTCTGAATCGGCGCCTTGAATACGCCTGTGTAACGAATATCGGGCATAGCCCCTTGTTTTTCTTGCTCCATCAATGATCCCTCCATCGTTCCTTTTGAAAACACGAAACCTTTTGGTTTCACTTCATGCTTTATTATATACAACCATTTGGTTTCATATCAAGTCCAATATTTTCCTCACGCTCTGAGACATCCCCCTTTCGTCCCGGAGTCGGGAAGTCAAAGCAAAAAACAGCGGAACGCTGCGGTATGCCCGCAAACGCCCACTGTTTTAACGTTTATTGCGATTCGGTTTAACCTTTGAATTGTTTTAAAAATTGCACCGCTTTAGAAATGTCGGCTTCCGGATCTTCGCCCACTTCGCGTTCGATCGTCAAATATCCGGCGTAACCGATATCCTCCAGCGCCTTCAAATATTCCGTCCAGTTGACGCTTCCTTCGCCGAGCGGCACTTCGCGGAAATACTGGCCTTCACCCGGAACAAACGTGTTGTTCTCGTTGACAGGCGCCTCATAGCCGAGGGATTCGTAGATGTAATGCGCAGGCACTTCGCGCAAACGGACGCCGTCTTTAGCATGGGTATGAACGATATAGTCCTTCAGATTGTATACGCCCTGCGCAGGGTCGTCTCCCGTTACCATGACCATGTTGGCCGGGTCGAAGTTGACGGATACGCCTTTGGAGCCGAGTCCGTCGAGGAACTCCTTCAATCTTGCGGAAGGTTCCGGACCGGTTTCGATCGCAAAGTAGGCGTTCATGCTTGTTGCATAGGAAGCCAGCTCTTCGCACGCATCATGCATGTTTTGGTAAATTTCGCTGTTCCGGTCTTCCGGCACGATCCCGATATGCGTCGTCACGACGGAAGTGCCCAGCTCGACGGCCAGATCGAGAATCCGCTTCGATTTTTCGATTTTTTCCGCGTTCACGCTTTTGTCCTGGAAGCCGTAGCCTCCCAAATCGCCGACAAGCGCGGAAATTTCCAGCCCAAGCGACGCGATATACTCCTTCAGTTCTTTACGCTGCGCCGCAGAGAGGTTTGCCGGGTCCATTTCGCCGCTCACGGCATAAATTTGAACGCCATCCGCCCCGACCTTTTTGGCCCGCTGCAGGCCTTCTCTAACGCCTACGCGAAAGCTGTCTACAATAACGCCGATTTTATTGTTCATCACGTTTTGACTCCTTCCGTATTCGGATAATTTACGCTTCGTTCCAGAAGCGTTTCACGTTTTCCAACCCGATGCGCGTTCCTTGAACGGCGTCTTCCATGCCTTCGAATTCGATGGACAAATAACCGTCGTAGCCGGAGGCTTTGACCAGGCGGATCGATTCGCGCAGATCGATGTCGCCATGTCCGGCGATCGCCCCTCTCAAGTAATTGCCGCCGGCCGTTTTGAACCAGCCTTCACCCGGATCCTTGGAAGCATGACGAAGGTAAAAGTCCTTGATGTGGACCATAGACGCAAACGGCAGGTTGTTGCGGACGGCAATGACCGGATCCTCGTCCACGCACATGAAGTTTCCGACGTCGAGCGTCGTTTTGAAGTTCGGACGGTCTACGGCTTGAACCAGCGCCTGCACGCGGTCGCTTGCCTGAATGTAGTATCCGTGGTTTTCGACGCTCGTCGTGATGCCGTACTGGGCTGCGTAGTCCGCAACCTGGCGGCAGGCCTCGGCCAGACGATGAAGCTCGCTGTTGAACTGCTTGATCGAAGTGTCGCTGCGGCCTGCCACGTCATGGCGCATAAGCTTTACGCCCAAATGGGCGGCGACGTCCACTTCTTTTTTGACGCGTTCGACTTCCTTCGCGATTTCCTCGTCGCTGTCGACGCCGAAGTTCGCGTAAATGGCGTAGTTGGAAACCTCGATGCCGACTTCCTTCGCTTTGGCCACGATTTGGTCCGTCAACTCGGGATTGTCGGTCAGCGAATAACCGATCGGCACGATTTCCACATGCTCCCCGCCGATTTCCGCGATTTTTTCGATGGCCTCGAGGATCGTCATTTTCCCTTCATGCACGGGACGGTACAAGCTATACGTGCTTACTCCGACTTTCATAGTTGGATTTCGACTCCTTTTACGGCGGACTCGTAAATGCCCGTCAATATTTTCATCAATTCCAATCCGTCTTCTACCGGGCTTATCGGCTCTCTGTTGTTTTGAATGTTAAGGATAAACTGATCGATTTCGTTTTGGAACGCGGCTGCGAAGTTGAATCCTTTGTGGTCGATCTGCGGCTCGATGTTGACCATGACGTCGTTCTTTTCGGTTACGATCACCACCTCCGGATCGATTTCAAACCCGCCTTTTGTGCCATAAATACGAACCCCTGCCTCATCCTTTTTCGCATGGAGGGAGAAGCTGACGTCTACCATCAGCGATGCGCCGTTCTCAAAACGGATCAAAGCATTCGCCAAATCTTCGACAGTATTTTTGCTTGCGTCATAGTCGGCAGCCTTGTAGAAGGACAGATGTTTCACGTTCGAACGGTTGCCAAGCTTGTGATAAACGTTACCTGAAACCGATTTCACTTTTGGTCTGCCCAGCATGTACCAGCACAGGTCGATGACGTGCACGCCGATATCGATCAGCGGTCCGCCGCCGGAACGTTCTTTGTCCGCGAACCATCCGCCCGGGTTGCCGAGACGGCGCAAAATCGATGCTTTGGCATAATACAGTTCGCCGAATTCGTCTTTTTGGATGAATTCCTGCAAAAGGCCGATGTTCGGGTCATAGCGGCGCACGAAGCCGACTTGCAGCAGCTTGTCGCTGGAACGGACGGCTTTTTGCACGTTAAGCGCCTCTTCCACGGTGCGGCACAGCGGTTTTTCGACCAGCACATGCTTGCCTGCCTTAATGGCCGCGATGCTGATCTCCGCGTGGGAATTGTTCCAGGTGCAGATGCTGACCGCGTCGATTTCAGGATTGGCGAGCAGTTCGTTGTAGTCCGTATATGTGTGCGCTGCGCCGTATTTTTGTGCGGCCGCTTTCGCTCTTTCTTCGTTCAGGTCGCAGATGGCCACGATTTCGGCATCCGGGTTTTTTTGATACGAATTCATGTGCGATTCGGAAATGGAACCTGCACCGATAATGCCCACTTTGATTTTGCTCATTCGTATTCAACGCTCCTTTTGATTCATACTTGTCAATTTGGCTTCCTTCGAAGCAACTTCGATGGGAAATTCCCTTTAAACGCGGTCTGGCTGCTTAGGAAGTGCTTCGATAGATGTTTTTCTTATATTGAATTATAATATTTATAGGTAAGTCTGCCATGCAGAGCCTTGCTCTTTATTTGTATAATTGTGCGATTTTGAGGTGACCGATATGGAAAGACCCCTTTCTCTTCAAGAACCGATGGATATGCCGAACCGCTTTTTTCCGATCAAAGTGCATTACACGACGACAAAGGAACACGGGATTACGCTCTTTAACCATCATTGGCACAATCATCTCGAGTTCCTGTATTTCACCAAGGGATCTGCCATGATCGAACTGAATTCCGTTCCGTACGAGGTTAGCGAGGGGGATCTGGTCGTCATCAACAGCAATGATCTTCATTACGGGGTCAGCCAATGCGACGATTTGGTCTATTATGCGATGATCCTTGACATCAAGCTGCTGCACAGCCACTCGATCGATGCGATCGAAACCAAATTCATCACGCCGATTTCGCAGAATCGGATTTTGTTCGCCAGCAAAATTACCGGCGATGCCGAGATCATCAGCTGCATATCCTCTCTCATTGAAGAGCTGAACCAGCGCGAGCTGGGATACGAGTTATCGATCAAGTCGTATTTGTACCGGATCTTAACCATTTTGCTGCGCCGTTACGGAACGAACAAATTGTCGACCGAAGAAGACCACCAGCGGCTGAAAAACCTGGAGCGGTTCACGCCCGTTTTTCAATATATCGAAGAGCATTATCCCGAGGATCTGACCGTCGACCAGCTAGCCGGACTCGCGGGACTCAGCCGTTTTCATTTCAGCAGATTGTTCAAGGAACTGACGGGGCGCACCATTACCGATTATATTAATACGCTGAGGATCAACAAATCAGAATACCTGCTCCGCAACTCGCGCATGAACATTTCCGAAATCGCGCTGTCGACGGGGTTTAAGGATATTTACTATTTCAGCCGCTCGTTCAAGAAATATAAGCATGTTTCTCCGTCCGAAATGCGCAAAAACTTCCAAATATAATGAGAAAACGTTCGAATTCCCGCCCGAAAATAAAAATTTGTCGAATGAAATTTAACAATTTGCATGGTCAATCTCCTTGTTTCTGGTATAATAGTTCTGAATGTTTGATATCTTTTATACATAAGTATCATTTTGAGGAGGAACATATCTTTGGATCCATATTCATCCGGACAATTTAACCAGTTTCAACAAATGCCGCCGATGCAGCCGCCGAAAACGAACGGCAAGGCGATCGCTGCGCTCGTGCTCGGCATTCTCAGCCTGATGATTCCATACGTCGGCCTGATTCTCGGCATTATCGCGATCATTCTTGCCTGCCTCTCCTTTAAGGAAATCAAGCAGAAGCAGGAAGGCGGACGCGGCCTGGCGATCGGCGGTCTTGTGTGCGGCATCATCGGTACCGCTTTATACGGCATCATTATCGTAATCCTCGTCATTGCTCTCATGGCGATTGGAGCTACCGACAGCTATTATGACGTACTTTCGTCGATCCCGCCTTTGACTTCGGCATAAAACGCAAGAAAGGATTGAAGCGACCCCTTCAATCCTTTTCATTTTTTGGCGTGCGTAACCGAAGAACCATCTAACTATTTCCGCTGTAAAATTTAAAAAAAGAGCTGCCCCTGACCGTTAAGGTCACAGGCAGCTCTTGCTGTAGAACGCCAGGATTTATTCCGTCACCGTTCCGTAAATCAATACAGGGGCTTCGGCATGGTCGGCGATGCGGATGTTGTCGTAAATTTTGTTTATGACGTCATCCACGTTTTCGCGGTTGGCATGAATCGTCACGAGCGATTCGCCTTTTTTCACGCGATCTCCGATTTTCTTGTTCAGCATCAGGCCGACGGCCAAATCGATTTCCGATTCTTTGGTCGCGCGTCCCGCTCCAAGCCACATCGCGGCGGTGCCGATTTCGTCCGCGACGATTTCGGCGACGACGCCGTCTTCCTTCGCCGGAACCTCGATTTGGTATTTCGCTTGCGGAAGCTGCTCAGGCTGATCCACGACATCCGGATTTCCGCCTTGATTGCGGATAAACTCCTTGAATTTCTCAAGCGCTTTGCCGTTTTTGATGACTTCCTTCAGCATTTCCTCCGCTTCTTCCAACGAGTTCGCCTTCTTCGCCAGATAAACCATTTGACGACCAAGTGCCAGGCACAATTCCTCAAGGTCTTTTGGCCCTTGGCCTTTCAGCGTATCGATGGCCTCTTTGACCTCCAGGGAATTGCCGATGGCAAAACCAAGCGGCTGGCTCATATCGGAGATGACGGCCATCGTGTTGCGTCCGACGTTGTTGCCGATGCTCACCATCGCGTGCGCGAGTGCCTTCGCGTCGTCGACGGTTTTCATGAAAGCGCCGGCTCCCGTTTTGACGTCCAGCACGATCGCGTCGGAACCTGCGGCGATTTTCTTGCTCATGATGGAGCTCGCGATGAGGGAAATCGAGTCGACCGTACCCGTGACGTCGCGAAGGGCATACAGCTTCTTGTCCGCGGGAGTCAGGTTGCCGGTTTGACCGATGACTGCGATTTTATGTTTGTTGACGAGCTCAACGAATTCCTCGCGTTCGATTTCCACGTGGAAGCCTTCGATGGACTCCAGCTTGTCGATCGTTCCTCCGGTATGCCCCAGGCCGCGGCCGGACATTTTGGCTACCGGGATATCCAGCGCAGCGACAAGCGGTGCAAGCACCAATGTCGTCGTGTCGCCCACGCCGCCCGTGGAGTGCTTGTCGACCTTGATCCCTTCGATTTCGGACAAGTCGATCGTATCGCCGGAATTGACCATCGCCATCGTCAAATCCGCGCGCTCCCGCTGGGTCATGTCCTTAAAGAAAATCGCCATCGCCAAGGCACTGACCTGATAATCAGGAATTTCACCTTTGGTATAGCCTTCTATGATGAAATTGATTTCTTCTGTTGTCAATTCTCCGCCGTCACGTTTCTTTTCAATCAAGTCGACCATTCTCATAGGTAGCAATGCCTCACTTTCAAAGGATATGGTATTATGGCTTACAACGTAATTGCCGTTTCGAGCGCAACTTCCATCATATCGTTAAACGTCGTTTGGCGTTCTTCCGCCGTCGTTTCTTCCCCTGTCAACAAATGATCGCTGACGGTCAGCAGCGTAAGCGCGTTGACGCCGAACTTGGCAGCGAGCGTATAAAGCGCGGTTGTTTCCATTTCCACGCCGAGAATGCCGTGCTGCATCAGTTTTTCAACGACGGATTTATCGTCGCGGTAGAAAATGTCCGAGCTGAATACGTTGCCGACATGCAGCTTGAGGCCTTTTTCCACGCCTTTTTCATAAGCCGTTTTCAGCAGTTGGAAGCTCGCGATCGGCGAAAAATCATATCCCCCGAAATAATGGCGGTTCGCGCCGGAGTCCGTACAGGAAGCTTGGGCCAAAATGACGTCGCGTACGTGCACGTCTTTCTGCATGCTGCCGCAAGTGCCGACGCGCATCAGGTTTTTGACGCCGTATTCGTTGATCAGCTCGTTGACGTAAATGCTGATGGAAGGAATGCCCATGCCCGTACCTTGAACGGAAACGCGCTTTCCTTTATAGGTTCCCGTAAAACCAAGCATGCCTCTGACTTCGTTGTAGCAGGTGACGTCCTGCAAATACGTTTCCGCGATGAATTTCGCCCGAAGCGGGTCTCCCGGCAGCAGAATCGTTTCCGCGATATCTCCGGCTTTTGCTCCAATATGAGTGCTCATGAATTTGTCCTCCTGACAAGTGATTAATATGGATGAAATGGTTGTGGATTATTTCAAATCTTTAAGGAAACTCGTGCCGTATTCCGGCATGGCCACGCCGAAGTTGTCGGCAACCGTTGCGCCGATGTCCGCGAACGTATTGCGGAGCGCAAGCTCGCTGCCGCCGTTTTTGAAGCGCGGGGAATATACGAGCAAAGGCACGTATTCGCGCGTATGGTCCGTACCGCGGTATGTCGGATCATTGCCGTGGTCCGCGGTGATGATCAGCAGATCGTCGTCGGTCATTTTCGCGAAAACTTCCGGCAAGCGGGCATCGTAATCGTCGAGCGCCTGACCGTAACCTTGCGGATCGCGGCGGTGACCGTACAGCGCATCGAAATCCACCAGGTTCAGGAAGCTGAGACCGGTAAAGTTTTTGTCCATCGTCGCGATGAGTTTGTCCATGCCGTCCATGTTGGATGAGGTGCGGATCGCTTCGGTAACGCCTTCCCCGTCATAAATATCGGAAATTTTGCCGAGGGCGATGACGTCAAATCCCCCGTCCTTCAGTTCGTTCATCACCGTGCGGTTAAACGGCTTGAGCGCATAATCGTGACGGTTGGCCGTACGCTTGAAAGAACCCGGCTGGCCGACGTAAGGGCGTGCGATGATGCGGCCCAGCATATACGGATCATCCAAAGTGATCTCGCGGCAGAACTCGCAAATTTCGTAGAGCTCTTTCAGCGGAATCACGTCTTCATGCGCGGCGATCTGCAATACGGAGTCTGCCGAAGTGTAAACGATCAGCGCTCCGGTCTTCATTTGTTCTTCCCCAAGCTCGTCGATGATGGCCGTTCCGCTCGCCGGCTTGTTGCCGATGACCTTGCGGCCGGTTTTTTCTTCGATGCGCTTGATCAGCTCGTCCGGAAATCCGTCGGGGAAAACGCGGAACGGTGTGTCGATGTACAGGCCCATGATTTCCCAGTGTCCGGTCATCGTGTCTTTGCCTGCGGATTTTTCCTGCATTTTCGTGTAATAGGCGAGCGGTTGATCCGCTTTTTCTACGCCTTGGATTTCGCGAATGTTGGAAAGGCCGAGCTTGCCCATATTCGGCATGTTCAATCCGCCGCGTTCTCTGGCGATATGCCCGAGCGTATCGACGTCAAAATCGTCGAATTGCGCGGCGTCCGGCGCTTCGCCGATCCCTACCGAGTCCATTACGATCAAGTGTACGCGTTTAAATTCTGCCATTCATAACCACTCCTTCGTTATTGAGTATAACGTATCTATTTTACAAAAACACGCCGGCGATCGTGGCGGACAGCACGCTGACGAGCGTCGCCCCATACAGCAGCTTCAGGCCGAAACGAGCCACCACGTTGCCTTGCTTCTCGTGAAGCCCTTTCACCGCGCCGGCAATGATGCCGATCGAAGAGAAGTTCGCGAACGATACGAGGAATACCGATACGATGCCGACGGCACGCGCGGACATTTCCGTATGCTTGCCCAGATCCAGCATGGCGACAAATTCGTTGGAAACCATTTTCGTAGCCATGATGCTTCCTGCTTCCACCGCCTCGTTCCAAGGCACGCCCATGACGAAGGCAAACGGAGCGAAGACGTAACCAAGCAGCTCCTGGAAGGAAATGCCGAAGATGCCGTTAAAGATGCCGTTGATCATGGCGATCAACGCAACGAAACCGATAAGCATCGCCGCAACGGTAATCGCGACTTTGAATCCGTCCATAATGTATTCCCCGAGCATCTCGAAAAACGACTGTTTTTCGGACTCCTCTTGGACTTCAAGGCGGTCTTCCTCGGGTGTCACTTGGTAAGGATTCAGGATGGAAGCTATGATAAATCCGCCGAACAGGTTCAATACGAGCGCGGTCACGACGTACTTCGGATCGATCATCGTCATATACGCGCCGACGATGGACATCGAAACCGTGGACATCGCGGATGCGCAAAGCGTATACAAGCGGTGTTTCGGCAGTGCTCCGATCTGTTTTTTAACGGAAATGAATACTTCGGATTGGCCCAAAATGGCTGACGCTACGGCATTGTAAGATTCCAGCTTGCCCATGCCGTTGACCTTGCTGAGCACGATGCCGATGAGCCGAATAATAATCGGAAGCACTTTGATGTACTGCAAAATTCCGATCAAAGCCGAAATGAAGATGATCGGCAGCAGCACGTTGAGGAAGAAAGGAGCTTGTCCCTCGTTTGCGATGCCGCCAAATACGAAGTTGATGCCTTCCCCGGCAAATGTAAGCAAATTGTCGAAGATCTCCGAAAATCCTTTAATCAGCGCAGTTCCGAGAACCGTATTCAGCAAAACGAACGCCAGAATGAGCTGAAGGATGATCATGATGATCAAGGGGCGATAGCGAATACCACGTTTGTTATTGCTGGCGACAAAAGACAGTGCAAACACGACGAGTAATCCCAATACCGCAATCAAATATTTCATGGCTGTCTCCCTAAGTTGAAATTTATTTGAAGATCCGTATGAATCCTGCTATGAAAAATCGTTTTCATAAAGCGCTTCCAGACGACTCATGAAAAAGCGGAGCACGGCTGCTTCTTCTCTCCGCTTTCCATCTAGACGGCTGATGCCGTCTGCAGGGTCAGTACGATGAGGTCGACTGGCTGCCTTCCATGATCTTGACGCCGGAGCTTGCTCCAATGCGGCTTGCGCCTGCTTCGATCATTTTGTTCATATCTTCGAGGCTGCGAACTCCACCGGAGGCTTTGACGCCAACGTTCGGGCCGACCGTCCGACGCATTAAACGAATATCCTCCGGCGTAGCGCCTCCCGTCGAAAATCCGGTCGAGGTTTTCACGAAATCTGCACCCGCTTTCACGGATAGGCGGCATGCGCGTTCTTTCTCTTCATCCGTGAGAAGGCAAGTTTCGATAATGACTTTTACAAGCGCTTTTCCTTTGGCCGCGTCAACGACGGCTTTGATATCCTGCTCTACGAATTCATCCTGCTTGTCCTTAAGTGCTCCGATATTGATGACCATGTCAACTTCGGTTGCCCCGTTTTCGATTGCATTTTGCGTTTCGAATGCCTTTACGGCCGACGTCGTTGCTCCCAGAGGGAAGCCGATGACCGTACACACTTTCACTTTCGTGCCGTTTAACTGCTCGGCGGCATATTTAACCCATGTCGGGTTGACGCAAACGGAGGCAAATTCGTATTTTTTGGCTTCCTCCGTCAATTTTTGAATTTCGCTTTGGGTTGCATCCGCGCGAAGCAATGTATGATCGATCATACCTGCAAGATTTGTCATCATGTCATCTCCTTCAAGAATAATTACCCAAAATTTCTCGTTTCTTTCGTGCTGCAGAAATATCATAACACTCGCCAGAACATATGTAAACACTCTCTTGAAATTATGTTCATGGCAGTTCCGAGGCATTCACCCGCTTATTTTGCGCAAAAAAAATCTGCCATATGTATCTATGGCAGATATTGCAATCCTTTAAACAATGAGGGATTGGGCGGTAAATTGGTCCGTAATCAAAATATTCGCGTACCCTCCGGCCAGAGCGGCACGGATCGCTTCAACCTTGCTTTGCCCGCCGGCAACCAGAATGGATTTCTCCTTCTTCCGCAATTCGTGCAAATCGATCCCGACCGTGCGATTGTTGATTTCCTCGCTGCAAATATTTCCGTCCTTATCGAAAAAACGGGACGAAATATCGCCGATTCCCTTTTTCTTTAACAGCTTTTGCTCTTCATCCGTAAAATAACCGAGCCTGAAAAGCAGCGCATCCTCTCTGACCGTCCCGACCGTGAATACGGCGATGTTCGCCTGTTTGCCGAGCTCAATGATCCGGCTGATATGCCGGTCCTCCTCCACGATGCGCTTCAAGGCGATATTATCGAAAATAACCGGGAGCGGAAGATATCTGGCCACGGTTTGATAGGCTTCGGCAAACAAGTTGACCGTATCCGCCGCATACGTGTTGACGTGGGAATGGCTGACGCCTCCCTTGAGCTGGACGACTTCGACGCCCCTGACGCTTTTGGGCTGCAGCTGCTTCGCCACCGCGAACATCGTCGTCCCCCAGGTGACCCCGATGATATCTTTATCCTGAACGATGTCGTACAGATAATCGGCCGTCTGTTTAGCGATGTGCTTTTGAATCTCTTCATAGGTATTCAGTGGAGAGTAGCACACTTGGACGGTATCCAGTCCGTATTTTTGTTCCAGCTTTTTCGATAAAATATGCGAGTCTTCCTGCGGATCCACGATTTCGATCTTAACGTATCCTTGCTCCTTCGCGAACTGCAGCAGCCTCGATACCGTCGGACGGGATACGCCGAGCCGCTGCGCGATATCCTGCTGACTGAAATCCGATTGATAGTAAAGTCTCGCAGCTTCAATCGACAATCGTTGTTTTTCTATGTCCATTCTTGATCATCACCCGTCTCTATCTCTCTTAAGTCATGCGTCGTTCGTTGAGAACTCCGATCCAATACAATTCCCCGGCGGCTTGCCCGATTCCTTTTTGCAAGATGTGCTTTTTCCGGCGCCGTTTATTTGATAAGATAGTAATTGTGAATTTTCCGTCACAATCAGTATAAC
>Ga0180220_1000353_pt1 | contig 56389 bp, 55 predicted proteins | sample eDN5th37CBELigBY_FD_151335 | JGI IMG/M metagenome (GOLD analysis project Ga0180220, IMG submission 151335) | Enriched backyard soil microbial communities from Emeryville, California, USA - eDNA 5th pass 37_C BE-Lig BY (version 2) (version 2) | ecosystem: Environmental > Terrestrial > Soil >...
ATCGAACAGGCCGAACGCAGCGGCGACTTCGCCACCGCCTCGATCGGCGTCACCCTCGAATTCGATGCGGGCAGCATCGCCCGGGCCGCCCTGGTCTGCTGCGGGGCGGACCTGGTTCCCATCCGCGCGCCGGCGATCGAGGACTTCCTGCGCGGCAAGCCGCTCGATGCTCCCCGCGCGGCCGAGGCGGCGCGCATGTTCGCGGCCTCGACCGACCCGGTCGACGACCATGTCGCCTCCGCCGGCTACCGGCGCGGTCTGATCGAGGAACTCACCCGGCGCGCCATCGAGGCTGCCTGCAACAAGGCTGTGGAAGGACGATGATCGAAATCACGCTCGAAGTGAACGGCGTCAGCAAGACGTTGCAGGTTGAGCCGCGCCGGCTGCTGGCCGATGTGCTGCGCGAGGAGTTCCGCCTTTCCGGCGTCCATATCGGCTGCGCGCACGGCGCCTGCGGCTGCTGCACGGTGCATCTGGACGGAACGCCGCGCCTGTCCTGCCTCACCTTCGCCGCCCAGTGCGACGGCGCTTCCATCCGCACTGTCGAGAGCGTCGGGGGTCCCAATGCCGAAAATACCCTGCAGCAGGCCTTCAAGAGCGAGCACGGCCTGCAATGCGGCTACTGCACGCCGGGTTTCATCATGACGCTGCTGCCTTTCGTGGAAGAGATGGTCGTGCAGAAGCGCATGCCCGACGACGCCGAAATCCGCGAGGCGATGAGCGGCAACATCTGCCGTTGCACGGGCTACCACGGCATCGTCGCGGCGGTGCGCAAGGCCGTCAGCACCGGCCTGGAAGCGGGAGCCTGACATGAAAGCGGAACAGCCACGGCACATCGGCGCACGTATCCAGCGCTTCGAGGATATCCGTCTGCTTTCGGGTTCCGCCCGCTACATTGACGACATCCGCCTGCCGGACATGCTGCACCTGAACTTCGTGCGGGCCGAGACGGCGCATGCCAATATTGTGGAGGTCGACACCTCCGGGCTCGCCGACCTCGATTATCCAACCTGGGTGTTCACCGGCAAGGACACGGCGGGCCTGTCGATGAAGGCACATCAGGACTATCCCGAGATGCAATATTCGGAGCAGCCGCTGCTGGCCGAGGGCAAGGTGCGCTTCGTCGGCGAGCCGGTCGCCGTGGTTCTGGCCGAGGACGCCTACAAGGCCGAGGATGCGGCCGAGCTGGTCTTCGTCGACTATGACCCCCTTCCCGTGGTGGGCACGATGGCGCAGGCGCGCGATCCCGAGAGCACACCGCTGTTCGAAGGCTGGAACGGCAATGTCATCGTCCAGCGCCAGATGAAGGGCGGCAACCTCGAGGCGGCGAAGGCACAGGCGGCGCACGTCATCCGCCGCACCTACCGCACCCAGCGCCAGGCCGGCGTGCCGATGGAATGCCGCGGCGTGGTGGCGAGCTTCGACACCGCCAGCCGGGTGCTGACGGTGTGGTCCTCCACCCAGATGCCGCATCTGGTGCGCACCTATATCTCCGAGGAACTCGGCCTGCCCGAATCCCGCATCCGTGTCGTCGCGCCGGATGTCGGCGGCGGCTTCGGCGTCAAGGGCCAGGTCTTCGCCGACGAGGTGCTGGTCGCGTGGCTGGCCATGCAGACCGGGCGCCCGGTGAAATGGATCGAGGACCGCCGCGAGCACCTGATTGCCTCCATTCACGCCCGCGACCACGAGCACACGCTGGAGGCCTATGTCTCGGCTGATGGACGCCTGCTCGGCCTCAAGGCCGACATCACCGTCGACAACGGTGCCTATTCCACCTTCCCCTTCACCTCGGCCGGCGAGCCGGGCATGGTCGGCAAGGTGCTGCCGGGCCCCTATGATTTCCAGGCCTATGAGGCGACCTTCCGCGCCGTGGCGACCAACAAATGCGCCATCGGCACCTATCGCGGCGTCGCCCGCCCCTCGGCCGTCTTCTCGCAGGAGCGGCTGATGGACGACATCGCCGCCGAACTCGGTCTCGATCCGATCGAGTTCCGCCTCAAGAACGTCGTGCGCCAGTTCCCCTACCGCAACGTGCTGGGCTTCACCTACGACCCCGGCTCCTATGCCGAGGCGCTGGAGAAGATCCGCGAGCTGCTGGCCGACGACATCGCCGAGGCAGCCGCCTCCCGTAATTCGAAGACCCGGCGCATCGGCGTCGGCATTGCCTGCTTCATCGAGCAGACGGCGCATGGCACGCCGGACTTCACCCGGCGCCGCGTTCCCATCGAGACGGGCTACATCGCCGCCCGCGTCGACATGTCGCCCGATGCCGGGGTGACCATCGACCTCGGCCTGCAGAACCACGGCCAGGGGCTGGAGACGACCATGGCGCAGGTGGCCGCCGACGCGCTCGGCATCGAGCCGAAGGACGTCTTCGTGCGCCATGGCGACACCATGACCACCCCCTATTCGGTCGGCACTTGGGGCAGCCGCGGCGGGCCGCTGGGCGGCGGCGCCGTCCACGTCGCCGCGACCAAAATCGCCGACAAGCTGCGCGCCATCGCCGGACACCTCTTGCAGGCCAAGCCCGACCAGATCGTGCTGGCCGAGGGCAAGGCCTCGGTGCGGGACAATCCCGGCAGCTTCATCGAGATCCGCCGGCTCGCCCGCATCGCCCAGCGCAATGTCGACCAACTGCCCGAAGGCATGACGCCGGGGCTGGAGGCCCATGCCAGCGTCGACGGGCCGGCCGACGGCTCCTATGCCAATGCCGTGCATGCGGCGGTGGTCGAGATCGACGTCGAGACCGGCAAGACGAAGCTGCGCCGCTTCGTCGTCGTCGAGGATTGCGGCACCATCCTCAACCCGCTGGTGGTCGACGGACAGGTGCGCGGCGGCGTCGTACAGGGCATCGGCTCGGCCATGTTCGAGCATTTCGTCTACGATTCCGAATGCCAGCCGCTGACCACCAGCTTCGCCGACTATCTGATGCCGCTGGCGCCCGAAATCCCCGACATCGAGGTCCACCATATCGAGACGCCGACGCCGCTGACGCCGCTCGGCGCCAAGGGGCTGGGCGAAGGCGGTGCCATCGGGCCGGCGGCGGCCATCGCCAATGCCGTTGCCAACGCGCTGGAAGTCGGCGTGACCAACACGCCACTCAACACCGATGCGGTGTGGAAACTCGCGCGGCATATCCGCGAGCAGGCCTGACGGCTTCCGGCGGGACAACAAGGTCCCGCCATTCCTGTTCAGAAGAGGGAAAACCGGGCTGGAGCAGCGGAGCGGCGTTCGTCAGAACGGCCGCGAGACCGCCTCGCGTTTGGGGGATAGATCGGGGTCCGGCTTCAGCCGATGCTGTCGCTTTCCAGCGCCAGCAGCACGTCGGCGGCGGTGCCGGCCAGCAGGTCCACGTGCTGGCGCATCAACGCGTGGGCGAGGTCCTCGTCGCCGGCCACGATCGCATCGGCGATGCGGCTGTGCTCGGCGATTGACTTGGCCATCTTGCGCGGGCTGGTGATGTGGCGGCGGTAGACGTGCAGGCGGTTGCGCAGCTTGCGGCTTTCCTCCTGCAGGAAAACGTTGCGTGCGCCCCGGAAGATGGTGTCGTGGAAGAGGTTGTTGGCCTCGTAGAACCTGTCGAGATCTTCCTTCCCGGCGTGCGCCTGGCATTCCTCGTTCCACTGGCGCATCTCGGCGATCTCGTCGCGGCTCATGCGGCGGGCCGAAAGACGCGCCGACAGGCCCTCATACTCGGCCATGACCTGGAACATCTCGATAAGCTCGGCGGTCGTCAGCCGTCGCACGGTGGCGCCCTGGTTCTTCCTGATGTCGACCAGGCCGCTCGATGCCAGATGGCGCAAGGCCTCGCGCACGGGCGTACGCGAGACCTCGAAGCGGCGCGCCAGCGACTGCTCGTCCAGCCTGTCGCCGGGCTTCAGCACACTGTTGAGAATGTCATCCTCGAGCAGGCGCACCAGATTGTCGGCCGACAATCTGGTCTCCCGCTCATCCTGCACGACTTCGCTCACCGGCAAATCTCCAATCTTGCATACAATCTGCTAGATGCATGTTCATCCAGCCCGTTGCAAGCGCCGATATTGTCGACGTTATCATTATTGCTGGACGGTGATGACCAGATATTCGGCCTCCTCGTCGCCTTCGTTGAGGGTGTAATGGGGGTCGCCCGGCTCGAACAGGACCGCCTCGCCGGCATTGAGCGTGAACCGTTCCTTGCCGCTGTCGAAGGTCATGCGGCCCTTGACCATGTAGAAGACCTGCGACCAGTCGTCGTGATGGTGCATCTCGCCGCCGCCGCCCTTGGGCGCTCGCGAGACCTGGACCGAGAAGTTGCTGTCCTTGAACGGCACCACGTCGAGCACGGTAAGGCCGCCGAAATGGGCGGGGGGGGTGATGCCGGCGGCCGTGCCGTTCTTCCAGATGTTCATGTCTGCTTCTCCGATCTCTGCGAAGCCTACGAGATGTAGGCCATGTAGGGGCTGATGACGCTGCGCACCGGGACCTGGATGATGGCCGGCTTGCCGCTGGCGATGGCATCCCTGACCGCCGCCTGGATGGCCTCGGCATCGCGGGCCAGATAGCCGCGGCCGCCCAAGCCCTCGGCAACCTTGGCCCAGTCGCGGCGCGGCAGGCCCATCTCATAGGTCTCGCCGAAGCTCATCTCCTGCGGCAGGGCGATGGCGCCCCACAGCTCGTCGTCGAGGACGACGATGATGAAGGCCCGCCCGTAGCGCTCGGCCGTATCCAGTTCGGCGACATGGAAGCCGACACCGCCGTCGCCGACGAAGACGACCACCGGGGCATCGGGATCTGCGAAGCTGGCGCCGGCGCCGTAGGGCACCTCCGCCCCCAGCGCGCCGGACTGGCCTGCGCGCAGGTAGCGGCCGGGCGCCGGCATGCGCAGCCTGGCATCGGCCCAGAAGTCCACATTGCCGTGCGAGGTGACATAGATGGTGTTTTCCGGTGCCGCCCCGGTCACCGCATCGACCGCGGCGATCGGATGAATGCCCTTGTTGTCGCCCTCGCCGAGCTGGGCGTCGCGCTCCTTGCGCCATCCGCCGACCAGCCCGCTCGTCCAGCCGCTTTCCACCTCAAGCTGGGGAAGCCCGGCCAGCAGCTCGACGAAAGCCGCCGGGGAAGCGGCCAGCGCCACGTCGGCGCGGCGGTTGCGGTGCAGCAGTTCCTGGTCCGAGCAGACCTGGACGATGCGGGTGTCGGCATCGACCGTATCGCCGAATTCAAGGTCGAACTCGAAATGATGGCCGAGCAGGACGATGCAGTCGGCCTTCTTCATGGCCGCGCGCAGCGTCTGGTTGCACGGCGCGTAGGCCGGACCCATCCAGTTGTCGTGGCGCTCGTCGACGATGCCGCGGGCCAGGCGCATGGTGGCGAAGGGCAGGCCGTGCCGTTCCACCGCCTCGGCAAGCCGGTCCGAACGGTCGAAGAACAGCTCGTCGCCAAGGATGAGCAGAGGCCGGCGGCTGGCCGCAAGCACGGCCCGGGCCGCCTCCGTGTCCTTGCCGCAAAGGCCTGGACGGCCCGGCATGGGCGGGCGGCTGGTCTGCGGTGCCGCCGTGAGCGGGGCCGAAAGAATGTCGGTTGGCACTTCGATGAACACCGGGCCGGGGCGACCCGCCCACATTTTGCGCCAGGCAATGTCGAGATATTCCTGCAGCCGGTCCGCATCGGTGCAGCGCGCGGCCCATTTGGTCACGCCCTTCATCAGCGGCAGCACGTCATAGGCCATGCCGGCACCACGCTCCGCCGACCGGGTCGCGGCCTGCGCCCCGACGATGATCACCGGCGTACCGGCGAGCATGGCGACCATGCCCGGCGTCACTGCATTGGTCACGCCCGGACCGAGGGTGACGACCGCCGCCCCGGCCTCGCCGGTGACGCGCGCCTGCGCCTCGGCCATGAAGCAGGCCGCCGCCTCGTGACGGGTGTGGATGAGGGGCAGGCCCTGTTTCGCACAGGCCCGGTAGACCGCGTTGATCGGCCCCCCTGAAACCGAAAAGACGTTGCGCACGCCCGCCGCCTTGAACCAGGCGACGATGGCCGCGCCGCCGTCGGTGACGGCCGTGTCGGATGCGTTGTTCTTAGTAAGCACGGGATTTTCCTCCATCGAGGGCTATGGCCGTGCCGGTGATGAAGCCTGCACGCTCCGAAGCCAGTGTGGCGACGATTGCACCGAAATCCTCCGGGTTGCCGAACTTGCCGACCGGCACCTCCTCCAGCCACAGTGCCTCGGCCGCCTTCCGGTCCAGCCCGTCGCGCTCCATGCTCGAGCGGACCAGATATTCCATGCGGTCGGTGGCGAATGGGCCCGGGCAGAGGCAGTTGACCATGATGCCCTCATGGGCGAACTCGATCGACAGCGACTTGGCGAGCCCGACCACGGCCAGACGCACGGAGTCCGACAGCACCATGTTGGGCTGGACGATCTTCACGCCGACAGTGGTGATGAAAATGATGCGGCCCCAGCGATTGGCCTGCATATGCGGCAGCACCGCGTGGCACAGATCGACCATCGGCAGCAGGCTCTCGTTCAGCGCCGCCTCCCAGCCCTCGCGCGGCACGTCCAGGAACGGCGCCGAGACCGGCCCGCCGGTGTTGCCGACGAAGATATCGAGGCCGCCGAAGCGCTCCACTGCCTGATCGACGCCCGGTTTCAGGGAGCTCCTGTCCGTCAGGTCCATGCGCACGGGGCAGACGTCGCTTGCGCCGGCCGCGCGCAATTCCTCCACCAGCGAGGCCATCGCCTCCGGGTTGCGGCCGGCCACCGCGACGCAAGCACCTTCGGCCGCGAGGGCGAGCGCCGAAGCTCGTCCCAAGCCGCGGGATGCCGCCGTGACCAGCGCCCGCTTACCCTTCAACCCAAGCTCCATCTGGCCCTCTCTCCGGCATCCTCACCTGGATTCTGGCTACCAGCGTGTAAACACGATGTCAATTCATGTAGACAATCTTTTTCTATTTGCATACAAAATGAATTGGAGCAGAAGCAATGAAATGGGCATTGCGCCCAAGCCCAGGAGACATCGCATGACCGACACGCCGCTGATCCCCCTCGTCATCGGAAACAGGATCCTGAACGAAGCCTCCGACGGGGTCGGCCGGTCCTTCGACCCCGCCACCGGCGCCGTCGTGGCCGAGTATGTGCGGGCCGGCGAGGCCGAGGTGGAGATGGCGGTCGCCGCCGCCCGCGAGGCCTTCGACAACGGCCCGTGGCGGCGTATGCGTCCGTTCGAGCGTGGCCGCGTCCTGCATCGCATCGGCGAGCTGATGCTGGCCCGCCGCGACGAGATCGCGCGCAAGGAGAGCACCGACAGCGGCAAGCCGCTGCGCGATTCCTATTGGGAGGTGGATTGCTCGGCCCGCTTCTTCGAATTCTACGGCGGCGCGGCCGACAAGCTGCATGGCAACTCCATTCCGCTCGGGCCGGACTGGTCCGACTGGACGGTGAAGGAGCCCGTCGGCGTCAGCCTCCACATCATTCCGTGGAACTACCCTTTCCAGCTCATCGCCCGCGGCGTCGCCCCCGCGCTTGCCGCCGGCTGCGCCGTCATCATCAAGCCGTCGGCCGACACGCCTGTCACCGCCTATGAATTCGTCAAGATCTGCCAGGAAGCAGGCCTGCCGGAAGGGCTGGTCAACCTCGTCAACGGCCGCGGTTCGCTGGCCGGTGACCTGCTCGCCCGCCACAGGGGCGTCGACCAGATCACCTTCACCGGCTCGGTGCCGACCGGCGAGCGCGTGCTGGTCGCCGCCGCCTCGCACGCTGTGCCCTGCAACATGGAGCTGGGCGGCAAGTCGCCGCAAATCCTGTTCGCCGACGCCGATCTCGACCGGGCGCTGCCGCTCGTCGCCGGCGGCTTCCTCACCCATTGCGGCCAGGTCTGCAACGCCGGCACGCGCCTGTTCGTCGAGCGCTCGGTCCATGACAAGGTGGTGGAGAGGCTGCATGCGCGCATCAGCGCCATGACGCTGGGCGCCGGCATCGACGATCCCGACATGGGCCCGCTGATCAACAAGGGCCACCGCCAGGACGTCGAGGCCTATTATGACGTGGCGCGCAAGGAAGGCGAGCTGCTGCTGGGCGCCGAACTGCCTTCCGCACCGGCTCTTGCCGATGGCGCCTTCGTGCGTCCGGGCCTGGTCGTCGGCGCCGACAACGCCACCCGTATCGCCCGCGAGGAGATTTTCGGGCCGATCCTGACCGTCATCCCCTTCGATACCGCGGCCGAGGCCGTGGCTGGCGCTAACGACTCGCCCTTCGGGCTGGTGGCCGGCATCCACACCACCAATATCGACAAGGCGCTCGGCGTCGGCGAGAAGCTGCGCGTCGGCCAGGTGTGGATCAATTCCTTCGGCGTCGGGCTCGACGTGGAGTTCCCGTTCGGCGGCTACAAGCTTTCAGGCTACGGGCGCGAAAAGGGGCTGGAAGCGCTGGCGGCCTACCAGCAGGTCAAGAACATCGCCATCCACCACCCCATGCCCTGACGGCAACGCGGGCAAGAGCGGCCCCACCATCGACAAAGACCGGCGCATGGACCCATGCGCCGGATCTGGAATCGGGGCCATGAGGGCCTGTTAACCGGCGGAACTGCCATCCGGCCCCGGGGTTGCGGCCTCGACCCGCAGTTCCACCCGGTCGGCGGCGAAGCGCGTCACCGAGCACTGGACGGGCGCGCCGGACAAATCGCCATTCACGGCGCGCGTGACGATCACGATGGCCCCCGGCGCCAGTTGCAGCTCGCGCGTATCGGCTTCCTCGGCATGGCGCGCCTCGATCGAGGTCGAGGTGCGGCGGTAGTCGGAAATACCGAAACCGGCGAGCGCGGCCGTCACGGAGCCGGTGCGGGCGAACAATTCGGCAATGCCCTCGAAGCGATCCGCCGCGAACCAGGAGGTCGAGCGGGACACCGGAATGCCGTCGGCCCGGCCGAGGCTTTCCAGGCGGATCACGTCTCTCCCCGTTTCGAGGCCGAGCGCCGCCGCCACCCAGGCGGTGGCCTGTTCTTTTGCTGAGCCGATCATGTCGCTGCGCGTATCGCGCGCCTGATCGCCGAGCCCGGCGGAGAAGCGGGTCCGCTCGCCGATCGGATAGATGAGACGCTGCCGGCGCCGCACATAGGTTCCACGCCCCTGCTGCGATTCCAGCACGCCTTCATGCGCGAGCGCGGCGATGGCCGCCCGCACCGTATGGCGGTTGACGCCGAAGCGTTCCGCCAGCCCGGCTTCCGGTGGCAGCCGGCCCGTCTCGTCCGCCAGCCCATTGGCGATCCCGGTCCGTATGCCGTCCGCGATCTGCCGCCAAAGGGCGACGCCAAGGCCTCGCTGCAATTGCGCCGTCATTGCTTCATCCCCGTTCCCGATCCCTGTCATGTACCCGTCATCTGGCATGGCTATGGTGGCTCCAATTCATCGATTTGTCTAGACTAATAGACAAACTGGAGCAAACATGCATAGCCACGAAGAGATCGCCCTGCGCAGGAACCGGATGTCGGTTCTGGCGCGAGCCGGGACTAGCCGGCTGCGGGAATTGTGGGCGACCCTCGACCTTGCGCCCGCCTACCGGGTCCTGCGCGGCCCCGAATGCGGCCTGATCACCTTGCGGGGTCGCATCGGCGGCAGCGGAGAACCCTTCAATTTCGGCGAGGCGACGGTGACGCGGGCCAGCGTCCGTCTGGACGACGGCTCCGTTGGCCATGCCGTTGCGCTCGGCCGGGACATGGACAAGGCCCGCATCGCCGCGCTGATCGACGCGGTCTGCCGCCGGCCGGATATGGCAACGCTTGTCGACACGCAAATGATCGCGCCGCTGCAACGCGAACTCGATGCGGCGGACGAGACGCGACGCCAGGAGACGGCAGCCACCCGCGTCGACTTTTTCACCATGGTGCGGGGAGAAGACTGATGCGAAGCGAGGTAATGGCGCTGGACGGCGGATTTTCCGATCCCGTGCAGGATGCGCAGGCCGTCTTCCGGGCGCTGATGGACGCAATGGCGCGGCCGGCGACCATCGTCGGCGTCAGGCCGTGCGCGGCACCGCCGGCGCCGCTGCCGCCGGTCATCGGCGCGGTCGCCTCCACGTTGCTGGACGCCGACACGCCGGTCTGGCTGGACCCTGTGCTCGGCGAGAACGCACAGGTGCGCGAATGGCTGGTGTTCCACACCGGCGCAGCGTTTGCGGACCAGCCCGCCGAAGCGGCCTTCGCCCTGATCGGCGACGGCGCGGCCTTGCCCGATCTGGGCGGCTTTGCGCAGGGCACGCAGGAATATCCCGACCGCTCGGCAACTTTGGTCATCGCGATCGAGGCGTTCGACGGCGGCGCACTGCTTGCCTTCCGTGGGCCGGGCATCCCCGGCACGGCAACGATCGCGCCTCGTGGCCTGCCCGAGGACTTTGCCGCACGATGGGAAGAAAACACCCGGGCCTTTCCACGCGGGGTCGACCTTGTGCTGACCGCCGGCGATGCCCTCGCCTGTCTGCCGCGCACGGCGCGCCTGATTGCACGCGAAATGGAGGTCTAGCCATGTATGTCGCAGTCAAGGGCGGCGAAGCCGCGATCGACAATGCGCACCGCCTGCTGGCCGATCGCCGCCGCGGCGACCGCTCGGTGCCGGCCCTCACGCTCGACCAGATCGCCGGGCAGCTCGCGCTCGGCGTCGACCGGGTGATGAGCGAAGGTTCGCTCTACGACCGGCGGCTGGCGGCGCTGGCGATCAAGCAGGCGCGGGGCGACCTGATCGAGGCGATCTTCCTCGTGCGCGCCTACCGCGCCACATTGCCGCGCTTCGGCTACAGCGAACCCGTCGACACCGACGCGATGGTGATCGAGCGGCGCATCTCCGCCTGCTTCAAGGACCTGCCGGGCGGCCAGCTTCTCGGACCCACTTTCGACTATACGCATCGCCTGCTGGATGCGGAACTCGACGGCGATCCGCAGGTGGCGGCCGGCGACCGGCGCGAAGCTCCCAAAGAGGCGGCGACGCGGGTGGCCGACATTCTCAGCTCGGAAGGCCTGGTGGAAGAGGATGTCGAGCTGGCCGGGCAAGCAGCACCCGGCGACATCAACCACACGCCGGTCGAATTCCCGATGTCGCGGGTGATGCGCCTGCAAAGCCTATCGCGTGGCGACGAAGGTTTCCTGCTCTCCCTCGGCTATTCCACCCAGCGCGGCTATGCGCGCTCGCATCCCTTTGCCGGTGAAATCCGCATCGGCGAGGTCGAGGTGGAATTCCTCGTTCCCGAGCTCGGCTTCGCCGTGCCGCTGGGCCGCATCCAGGTGACCGAATGCCAGATGGTCAACCAGTTCAAGGGATCGGCCAAGGCGCCGCCGCAGTTGACGCGCGCCTACGGATTGGTCTTCGGCCAGTCGGAGCGCAAGGCGATGGCGATGTCGCTGTGCGACCGGGCGCTGCGCGCCGAGGAACTGGGCGAGGATATCGTCGCGCCGCCGCAGGACCAGGAGTTCGTCATCTCCCATTGCGATAACGTGCAGGCGACCGGCTTCGTCGAACACCTGAAGCTGCCGCATTATGTCGACTTTCAGGCCGAACTCGACCTCGTGCGCACCATGCGCGCGGAATATGCGCAGCGCGAAAGCACATTTCGGACTGACCTGCAGGAGGCAGCTGAATGAACGTGCAGAGCCGCAACGCCACCTACAACTTCGCCTATCTGGACGAGCAGACGAAGCGCATGATCCGGCGCGCCATCCTCAAGGCGATCGCCATTCCCGGCTATCAGGTTCCCTTCGCCAGCCGCGAGATGCCGATGCCTTATGGCTGGGGCACCGGCGGCGTGCAGGTGACGGCCGCCATCCTCGGACCGGATGACGTGCTCAAGGTGATCGACCAGGGCGCCGACGACACCACCAACGCGGTGTCGATCCGCAAGTTCTTCGAGCGCGTGGCGGGCATCGAAACGACCACCCACACGGCCGAGGCGACCATCGTCCAGACGCGCCACCGCATCCCGGAAGCCCCGCTCACCGAAGGGCAGGTGCTCGTCTACCAGGTGCCGATCCCGGAGCCACTGCGCTTCCTCGAACCGCGTGAGACCGAGACGCGCAAGATGCACGCGCTCGAGGAATACGGGCTGATGCATGTGAAGCTCTATGAGGATATCGCGAAGAATGGCCACATCGCCACCACCTACGCCTATCCGGTGAAGGTCGAGGGACGCTACGTGATGGACCCCTCCCCGACGCCGAAATTCGACAATCCGAAAATGCACATGTCGGCGGCGCTGCAACTGTTCGGTGCCGGCCGGGAGAAACGCATCTATGCGCTGCCCCCGCATACCGAGGTGGTGAGCCTCGATTTCGAGGATCACCCGTTCGAGGTGCAGCGCTTCGACCGGCCATGCGCGCTGTGCGGGGCCGAGCAGGTCTATCTGGACGAGATCGTGCTCGATGACCGGGGCGGACGGATGTTCGTCTGCTCCGACACCGATCATTGCGAGACGCGCCGCGCCGAAGGCCATCGTCGCGAGTTGGGCGGAGATGCAAAATGACGGTCGCACCTCGAAATGACGACGTATTCGACCACGCCGCCGAGGATCTCCCTCTTCTCTCCGTCCGCTCCCTCACCAAAGCCTACGGGACACGGATCGGCTGCGCCGGGGTCGACCTCGACGTGTGGCCGGGCGAGGTGCTGGCCGTCGTCGGCGAATCCGGATCCGGCAAGTCGACGCTGCTCAACTGCATCTCGGCCCGGCTGGAGCCGACGTCGGGCACGGTCTCCTACCGGATGCGCGACGGCGAGATGCGCGATCTCTACCGTCTGCAGGAGGCGGAGCGCCGTCTGCTGCTGCGCACTGACTGGGGCTTCGTCCACCAGAACCCCGCCGACGGACTGCGCATGACGGTGTCTGCCGGCGCCAATGTCGGCGAACGTCTCATGGCGATCGGCGAGCGCCACTATCGCAGGATCAGGGGCACGGCCACGGACTGGCTGGGCCGCGTCGAAATCAGCGCCGACCGCATTGACGACCAGCCACGCGCCTTCTCCGGCGGCATGCGCCAGCGCCTGCAGATCGCACGCAACCTGGTGACCGGGCCGCGCCTGATCTTCATGGACGAACCCACCGGCGGTCTCGACGTCTCGGTGCAGGCGCGCCTGCTCGACCTGCTGCGCGGCCTCGTCAACGACCTTGGCCTGGCGGTCATCATCGTCACCCACGATCTCGCCGTGGCGCGTCTTTTGTCGCATCGCATGATCGTCATGAAGGATGGCCGCGTCATCGAGCACGGCCTCACGGATCGCCTGCTGGACGACCCGCAGGCGCCTTACACGCAACTCCTCGTCTCCTCCATCCTCCAGGTCTGAGGTCCACGCCGTGCAATCCCCCGCCCTCATCGCAACCGGCCTTGGCAAGACGTTCACCATGCATCTGCGCGGCGGCATCGAGCTGCCGGTGGTCGCCAATACCCGCTTCTCCCTGCATTCGGGCACCTGCGCGGTGCTGGGCGGCCCCTCGGGCGCCGGCAAGAGCTCGATCCTCAAGATGCTCTACGGAAACTACGGGGCGAGCGCCGGCAAGATCGTCGTCCACCACCGTGGCCGCGAGGTCGACCTGGCCTCCGCCGACCCGCGCACCGTACTGGAACTGCGCCGCGAGACGATCGGCTATGTCAGCCAGTTCCTGCACGTGGTGCCGCGCATCGGTGCCCTGGACATCGTCGCCGAACCTCTGGTCGAGCGCGGCACGGACCATGTGGAAGCGAAGCGGCGCGCCGGGGAGTTGCTGAGCCGCCTCAACCTGCCGGAGCGCCTCTGGGCGCTGCCGCCGGCCACCTTTTCGGGCGGCGAGCAGCAGCGCGTCAACATCGCGCGCGGCTTCATCACCGATCATCCAATCCTCCTGCTCGACGAGCCCACCGCCTCGCTGGACGCTGCCAACCGCAACGTGGTGGTGGAGATGATCTCCGGGAAGAAGCGGGCCGGCGTCGCCCTGCTCGGCATCTTCCACGACACCGAGGTCCGCAACGCGGTCGCCGATGTCATCATCGACGTGACCGGCTTCGCGCCGGCGAAGAAGGCGGCGTGACCATGACGCGCCTGTCCGAAACGCCAGTCGTCCATCCGACCGCCAGGCTCGAGAACTGCCGTCTCGGCCGCTACACCGAAGTGGCGGAGGGCGGCCGTCTCGTCGAGACGGAACTCGGCGACTATTCCTACGTGATGGAGAACTGCCAGGCATGGTGCGTCACCATCGGCAAGTTCTCGAACATCGCGGCTGCGGTGCGCATCAACGCCACCCATCATCCGATGGCACGGGCGACGCTGCACCATTTCACCTACCGCGCCTCCGACTATTTCGACGATGCCGGCCACGAGGCCGAGTTCTTCGCCGCCCGCCGCGCCAGGCGGGTCCATATCGGCCACGACACCTGGATCGGCCACGGGGTCACCATCCTGCCCGGCGTGACCATCGGGCACGGCGCGGTCGTTGGAGCCGGCGCGGTGGTCACCAAGGATGTCGCACCCTACACGATCGTCGCCGGCGTGCCGGCCCGCCTCGTCCGCGAACGGTTTCCGGCGGCGGTCGGGCAACGTCTCCAGGCGCTTGCCTGGTGGGACTGGCCGCATCAACGGCTGCGCGCCGCGCTCGACGATTTCCGTAATCTCGGCATCGAGGAATTCCTCGAGCGCCACGAACACGCCGCATGGCCTGTGGAAACGGTGAACCGTCATCGAACTGACATGTCCGCGACAACCGGCCGTCATGTCCCGGCGCTAGAGCCATGAGTGCCGTCGCCCGCCTGCGGGTCGATGTGGCGTGGGTGAACGAAAATCCGCTTCCTCGAACTTTCAGAACACTGGAAGGAGCAATGCTATGACGGCCATCTCCGTCCGAAATCTGTCCAAGCACTTCGGCAAGAAACGCGCATTGGACAATGTGAGCCTTGAAATTCAACGGGGCGAAATGGTTGCCCTGATCGGAGCGTCCGGTTCCGGCAAGAGCACGCTGATCCGCCACATCTGCGGACTGGAAATCGGCCAGGCGGGGCAAGACAGGGCGGGGCAGAGCCGGATCGAGGTCCTGGGCGGTGCGATGCAGGACGGCGGCCGCCTTGCGGCAAAGGCTAGGAACATGCGCCGCAACATCGGCGTCGTCTTCCAGCAGTTCAATCTGGTCGGCCGCATGTCGGTGTTGTCCAATGTCCTGCTCGGCAATCTCGGCCACATTCCCGGCTGGCGGGGGACACTCGGCCTGTTCACCGCCGGCGAGAAGCAAAAGGCGCGCGAGGCGCTGGCCCGCGTCGGCATACCGGAAGTTGCGTGGCAGCGTGCCTCCACCCTGTCGGGCGGCCAGCAGCAGCGCGCGGCCATAGCCCGCACGCTGGTGCAGCGCTCCAATATCCTGCTCGCCGACGAGCCAATCGCATCGCTCGATCCGTCGTCGGCGCGCCGCGTCATGGAAATCCTCGCCGCGGTGAACCGCGACGAAAAGATCACCTGCGTCGTCTCGCTGCATCAGGTCGAATATGCGCGCCGTTACTGCCCGCGCACGATCGCCCTCCGCGACGGCCGCATCGTGTTCGACGGCCCTTCCTCGGCGCTGACCAACCAGATGCTCGTCGAGCTTTACGGAGACAATTCCGAGGAACTGATTTTGCCGGACGCGCCCATGCAGCCGGCGAAACCGAGGCGCGCGCCGGAACCGGATCGCGTTCCGGCCTTCGCATAAATCCAACCACCAAGCAGGGAAGCTTGATATGAACCTAGTTCTCAAGGGCACCGTCGCCGCCGCCCTGGCGTTCACGCTGTCTGCCGGCGTCGCCATGGCCGAAGAGATCAACTTCGGCATCATCTCCACCGAATCGCAGCAGAACCTGAAGCCGAAATGGGATCCGCTGCTGGCCGATTTCGCCAAGGCCACCGGCCTGGACGTGAAGCCGTTCTTCGCCTCCGACTATGCCGGCGTGATCGAGGGCATGCGCTTCGGCAAGGTGCAACTGGCCTGGTACGGCAACAAGTCGGCCATGGAGGCCGTCGACCGTGCCGAGGGCGCGGTGTTCGCGCAGACCGTTCCCGCCAGCGGCGAGCCGGGCTACTACTCGCTGATCGTCGTGCCCAAGGACAGCAAGCTGAATTCGGTCGAAGACCTGCTCACCTGCGACCAGACGCTCAATTTCGGCCTCGGCGATCCCAACTCCACCTCGGGCTATCTGGTGCCGATGACCTTCGTCTTCTCGGCCAACAAGGTCGACCCGAAGACATGCTTCAAGAACGTCACCAACGCCAACCACGAGACCAACGCCATGGCCGTCGCCAACGGCCAGATCGACGGGGCGGCCAACAACACCGAGAACATGGAGCTGATCGAAAAGAACCAGCCCGCCGCGTTCGAGAAGATCAAGGTGATCTGGAAGTCGCCGCTGATCCCGTCGGACCCGCTGGTCTGGCGCAAGGACCTGTCGGACGACGCCAAGGCCAAGATCAGGGACTTCTTCCTGACCTACGGCACCGATCAGTCGAAGGGCGACATCGCCCATGAGAAAGAGGTGCTGGCCGGTCTCGAATGGGCGCCGTTCCGCGCCTCCTCCGACGACCAGCTTCTGCCGATCCGCGTGATGGAACTGACCAAGACGATCGCGCAGGTCGAGGCCGACGCCTCGCTCTCCGACGCCGACAAGAAGGCGAAGATCGAGCCGCTCGAGACGCAGAAGGCCGAGTTCGAAGCCAGGCTGAAGGAAGTCCAGGGCTGATTGCCCCGGATCTGATCCAGCATGAAAAACAGCCGGCTGCCCGATGAGGTGGCGGCCGGCGCAAATTTCAGGACACCGCAATGGACCAGACCGTCAAGATCGCGTCCGCCGATCCCGCGCGCGCGCCCGCCCGCCCCGAAGTGGAGCGCGAATGGTCGCGCAGCCTGTGGACCTGGGCCTCGTGGATTTCATTGCTTCTCCTCCTTGTCTGGAGCTGGGCGCCGGCTGAAATGTCCCGCTGGACCTACCTGTTCAGCGATGCCGGCAACATGGCGGAATATGCCGGCGGCTTCCTGCGGCCCGATTTCTCGCAGTGGCGTTATTATTTCTCGGAAATGCTCGTCACCATCCAGATCGCGTTGTGGGGCACCTTCCTCGCCACGGTCTTCGCCGTGCCCTTCGGCATCCTCTCGGCCCGCAACATCGCCCCCTGGTACATCGTGCAGCCGGTGCGCCGCGTGATGGACGCCTGCCGTTCGATCCATGAGCTGGTCTTTGCCGTGCTTTTCGTCGTCGCCGTGGGCCTTGGCCCGTTCGCCGGCGTGATGGCGCTGTTCGTCCACACCACCGGCATCCTTGCCAAGCTCTTTTCGGAAGCCGTGGAAGCCATCGACGCGCGCCCCGTGGAAGCGATCCGCGCCACTGGCGCCTCGCGGCTGCAGGAGATCATCTTCGGCGTCGTGCCCCAGGTCATGCCGCTGTGGATGTCCTATGCGCTCTACCGTTTCGAATCGAACGTCCGCGCCGCCACCGTGCTCGGCGTCATCGGCGCCGGCGGCATCGGCCAGGTGCTGTTCGAGGCGATCCGCGGGTTCTACTACCCGCAGGCATCGGCCATGCTGATCATCATGCTGGTCACCGTATCGCTGATCGACCTCCTGTCGCAGCGCCTGCGCAAGCTGTTTCTGTGATGCGCTACGCCCTCTACTTCACCCCCGCGCCCGACGATCCGCTGATGCGAGCGGCCCAGTTGTGGCTCGGCCGTAACGCCTTTACCGGCAAAGCGGCCGCATCAACCCTGCCGGCTGGGTTCACGGCCGGAGAATTCGACGACCTGACCCGCGCGCCGCGCCGCTACGGCTTCCACGCCACGCTGGTGGCGCCGTTCCGCCGGCGCGCGGGGCAAACCGAAGCGGATCTGTCGGCCGCCGCCGACGCCTTCGCCCGGCAGGCCGCCCCGTTCACGATCCCTAGCCTCGCTATCACCCGGATTGGCGATTTCTTTGCGCTGACACCCGCCGACGCGGACGGCGTTTCGGCATTGGCGGCCGCGGCTGTCGACCATTTCGACGGGTTGCGCGCGCCGCTCACCGATGCCGAGATCGCGCGCCGTCAGCCCGAGCGCCTGTCGGAACGCCAGCGCCTTTATCTCCACCGCCACGGCTACCCCTATGTGAAGGAAGAGTTCCGCTTCCACATGACCCTGACCGGTCCCGTCGAGGCACAGGCCGCCGTGCGTATCGCAACGGCGCTGCACGACCGTTTCGGCCCTCTGCTTCCATGCCCGGTAGAGGTCTCGGCCGTAACGCTATTCGTCGAGCCCGAGCCCGGCGCCGATTTCATCGTCCGTTCAACCCACCGCTTCGGCGCGGCCGAAACGAGAAAGTATGCCTGACATGCCGCAGGAAACCGTCCTCACCAACGCGCATATCGTTCTCGAAGATGAGATCGTCGCCGGTTCCGTCGTCATCCGCGACGGGCTTGTCTCGGCCATCGACACCGGCAGGGCCGGCAGCGGCGAGGACATGGACGGCGACTACCTGATCCCCGGGCTGGTCGAACTCCACACCGACCATCTGGAGCAGCATTACAGCCCCCGCCCCGGCGTGGTGTGGGACAGCATAGCCGCCTTGCAGGCGCATGATGCGCAGGTCGCCGCATCCGGCATCACCACGGTGTTCGACTGCCTGCGGCTCGGCTCGGACGAGAATGCCGGCTTCAAGCGCGGCGAGATGCGCGCCATTGCCGACGCCATCGAGACGGCCCAAAGCGAGGACCGGCTGAGGGTCGACCACCTGATCCACCTGCGCTGCGAGGTCTCCTCCGCCGATGTGCTCGATCATTTCGAGGACTTCACCGCCGATCCGCAGGTCCGGCTGGCGTCGCTGATGGACCATGCGCCGGGCCAGCGCCAGTTCCAGAGCCTCGACGCCTACATAGTCTACTACAAGAAGAAGCGCGGCCTGTCGAATACCGAATTCGAGCGCTTCATCGCCCGCCGCATCGAGGAATCGGGGCGCTACGCCGCTCCCCACCGCCGCGCCATTGCCGATGCCTGCGCCGCACGCGGCATCGCGGTGGCAAGCCACGACGACGCCACCGTCGAGCATGTCGAGGAATCGAAAGCCTTCGGCGTGCGTCTGGCGGAGTTCCCGACCAGCATGGAAGCGGCCACAGCCTCGCACCAAGCCGACATGGCGGTGCTGATGGGCGCCCCCAACATCGTGCGCGGCAAATCCCATTCCGGCAATATCTCGGCCAGGACGCTGGCCGATGCCGGCGTGCTCGACGTGCTGTCGTCCGACTATGTGCCGTTCAGCCTGATCCATGCGCCTTTCGTGCTGGCTGATGAGAAGGGCGGCATGTCCCTGCCCCAAAGCATCAGGCTGGTCACCGCCAATCCCGCCAAGGCGGTGGGCCTGAGCGACCGGGGCCGCATCGCCGTCGGGCTCAGGGCCGATCTGGTGCGCGTCCGGCGGCCAGCCGGCATTCCCGTCGTCCGCTCCGTCTGGCGCGAGGGCCGGCGTGTCGCCTGAAGCTGCCGCAGCACGCCCGGTCGACGGGGCCGGCCAGCGCGGCACGCTGATCGCCGTCGTCGGCCCGAGCGGCGCGGGCAAGGACAGCCTGATGGCCTACGCCCGCGAAAGGCTTGGCGGGGACCCGGCGGTGCTGTTCGTCCGGCGGGTGATCACCCGCCCAGCCACAGTGGCCACCGAGGATCACGACACGCTGCCGATCGACAGTTTCCTCGCTTGGCAAGCCGCCGGCAGCTTCGCGGTGACGTGGCAGGCCCATGGGCTGCACTATGCGATACCCGCCAGCGTCCATCGTCATTTGGCGGCGGGCGGCGTCGCCGTCGTCAACGGCTCACGCGCGGCCCTACCGGCGATCCGCACGGCCTTCGGCCGGGTCATGGTGATCCAGGTGACCTGCCGTCCCGAGATTCTTGCCGCCCGCCTTGCGGCCCGCAGCCGCGAGGACCCGCAAACCCAGCAGGCCCGGCTGGCGCGGACGGTGGCCGCCGTCGAAACAGGTGCGGACGTGGTCGAGATCGATAACAGCGGCGATCTTGCCATCTCAGGCCGCGCGTTCTTGGCCGCGGTTCGCAGATACATGAATGATGGTCGGCTGGAGAACCGTTAGAGTATTTCCGCTTTTCTCCGAATCGCAAAAAAGCGCTCTAACCCTTTGTTTTGACGTAATTCCGAACGCAAAACCGCTTCGCACTTTTGCTGGAATTGCTCCAGGCTCAGGCTTCCAGCTTCGGCACGGCGTCGAGCAGCATCTGCGTGTAGGCATGCCGAGGTGCGCTGAAGACCTGTGTCGCCGCGCCTTGCTCGACGATCTCGCCATGGCGCATGACCACGACGCGGTCGCACAGGTGGTGGACGACCGAGAGGTCGTGGCTGATGAACAGCAGGGTGATGTTGAGGTTGCGGCGCAGTTCCATCAGCAGGTTGATGACCTGCGCCTGGATCGATACATCGAGCGAAGCGACCGGCTCGTCGCAGATGATGACCTCGGGCTGCATGGCGAGCGCCCGCGCAATGGCGATGCGCTGGCGCTGTCCGCCCGAGAACTGGTGGGGGTAGCGATCCGCCAGCGCCGGATCGAAGGCCACGGCACGCAGCCATCTGTTGACATAGTCGCGCGCATCGGCGCGGGTGCAGAAGCCGTGGGCGATGGGTCCCTCGGCCACCGACTGGAAGATGGTGCGGCGCGGATCGAGCGAGGCGAAGGGATCCTGGAAGATCATCTGCACATGGGTGCCGAGCTTGCCCATCGCCGAGCGCACCGGCTTGCCGCCCACACTGACAGTGCCCGAGGTGGGCGGATAGATACCGCACAGGATGCGCCCGAGCGTCGATTTGCCGGAACCGGATTCGCCGACGAGGCCGAGGATTTCGCCGCGGGCAATGGTGAGGCTGGCGGATTTCACCGCGTGCACGGGACCGGGCTCGCGCATCAGGCCCCAGCGTATGGCGAGGCCGCGCAGGAAGCCGATGCGCGGGGCGAAGACCTTGTCGATCGTCTCCGCCTTGACGAAGGCGGCGTCAGGTGTGGCACCGATGGCGGCACCGCCGAGCCCGCTCAGATCCATCGGGCCTGCGGCCTCGGTGGCGGCGGAGGCCAGTGGCTCGCCGGGCTTCGAGCGGGACGGCAGCGCATCCAGCAGCCCCTGCGTGTAGGGATGCTGCGGGCTCTGCAGCACCTGCCTTGCGGGGCCTGCCTCGACGATCTTGCCGCGCCGCATCACCGCGATGGTGTCGGCGATGGAGGAGACTGTAGCGAGGTCGTGGCTCACCCAGATGAGCGAGGTGCCCATCTCGGCGACCAGCGCCTTGACCATGTCCAGTATCTCGGCCTGCACCGAAACGTCGAGCGCGGTGGTGGGCTCGTCGGCGATGACGAGCTGGGGGCGGTGCAGCAGCGCGATGGCGATGGCCACGCGCTGGCGCATGCCGCCGGAAAACTCGTGCGGATACTGGTCGACCTTGTTCGCGGAGTCGACGATCCTGACCTGTGCCAGGGCCTCGACGGCGCGGCGCCGGACCTCGGCGTCGGAGACCTGCTCATGCGCCCTGATCGCCATGCCGATCTGGTCGATGATCCTGACCACCGGGTTCAGCGTCATCATCGGGTCCTGGAACACCATGGAGATGTCCCTGCCCCGGATCTTGCGCAGTTCCTTTTCACCGAGCCCGACCAGTTCGCGCCCGTTGAAGCGTATGGAGCTGCCCGGCTGGATGTGACCGTTCTCGTCCAGCAGGCCGATCAGCGAGAAGCCGGTAATCGACTTGCCCGAACCGGATTCGCCGACCAGCCCCATGACCTCGCCGCGTTCCAGCGTAAACGAGATGTCATCCACCGATTTGACGGTGCCCTTGTCGGTCTCGAAATATGTCCGCAGGTTGCGGACATCCAGAAGATGGCTCATTTGCGCAGCCTCGGATTGAGCTGGTCCCGGATCTGGTCGCCGACCAGGTTGATCGCCATGATGAGGATGATCAGCGCCACGCCCGGATAGATGGCGATCCAGTAACGGCCCGACATCAGATACTGGAAGCCGTTGGCGATCAGCATGCCGAGCGACGGCTCGGTCGGCGGCAGGCCGACGCCAAGGAAGGAAAGGGTCGCTTCGAGCGAGATGGCGGAGGCGATCTGCACCGTGGCGACGACGATCAGCGGCGGCAGCGAGTTGGGCAATATGTGACGGGTGATGACGAACCAGCCGTTCATCGGCACCGAAAGGGCCGCCTGTACATAGTCCTTCTGCCGTTCGGCAGCGGCCGCGCCATGGGCGGTGCGCACGAAATAGGCATATTGAGCGAAGACCAGCGCGAGGATGAGCTGCGACTTGCCCTGCCCCAGGATCGCCGCCACGACGAAGGCCAGCAGGATCGCCGGGAAGGACAGCTGGATGTCGACGATGCGCATGATGACGGATTCGGTGCGCCCGCCGACATAAGCTGCGAAACAGCCCACCACGGCGCCGATGGAAAAGGCGATGGCGCCCGCCACGAGGCCCATTTGCAGCGAGATGCGCAGGCCGTAGACGATGGCCGAAAGCAGGTCGCGGCCCTGGCTGTCGGTACCCAGAAGATGGACGATGCCGGTCGAGCCGACATAACCCGGCGGGCGGCGCGCATCGCGCAGCACCAGCGACTTCAGGTCATAGGGGTCCTGCGGCACCAGGAACGGCGCAAACACCGCCATCAGGATGATGGCGATCACCACGGCGAGGGCGGCGACCGCGACCTTGTTGCGGCGGAAGGTGTGCCAGAACTCGGCCAGCGGCGAGACGGATTTCACCGCACGGGCTTCCATCGACATTTCAGCGCCTCCCCTGCCGCAGGCGCGGATCGAGCGCTGCATAGGCGAGATCCACGCACAGATTGATGACCACGAACAGCGCCGAAACCAGCATCAGATAGGCGACCATGACGGGACGGTCGAGCGAGGTGATGGAATCGACGATCAGCTTGCCGAGCCCCGGCCAGCTGAAGATCGTCTCGGTGACCAGGGCGAAGGCCAGCGTCGAGCCGAGTTCCAGCCCGAACACCGTCACCAGTGGGATCGAGATCAGCTTGAGCACATGGCGGCGCAGGATGGTGCTTTCGGAAATGCCGGCCGCGCGCGCGAATTTGATGGTGTCGGTCAGCATGATCTCGCGCGTGCCCGAGGCGGCCAGCCGGCACATCATCGACAGCTTGAACAGCGACAGGTTGAGTGCCGGCAAGAGGAGATGCGACCAGCCGTCGGCGGTGAGGAAGGAAAACGGCACGCCGAACAGTTCCGCTGTCTGCCCGCGCCCGCCAGCCGGCAGGACGCCGAGCTGCACGGCGAAGACCATGATCAGCATCAGGCCGATCCAGAAGGTGGGCACCGAGAAGCCGAGGATCGACACGGCCATGATCGCCTTGGCGGCGAGGCTGTCGGGCTTGTAGCCGGCATAGACGCCAAGCGGGATGCCGACCAGCGAGGCGAACAGCACGGCCGTCAGCGTCAGCTCCAGCGTCGCCGGCAGGCGCTGGGCGATCAGCGTGACGACCGGCATGTTGAAGACGAAGGAACGCCCCAGATCGCCGGTCAGCAGCCGTTGCAGGAACTGGAGATATTGCTCCCAGAGCGGCAGGTCGAGCCCGTATTGCTGGATGACCTGCTGGCGCATCTCCTGGGTCACGTCGGGCGAGATGAGCACGTCGACGGGGTTGCCGATGACATAGACGCCCATGAAGACGAGCATGGACATGACCAGAAGCACGAAGAGCGCCTGTCCCAATCTGCGAAGAATGAAGGATGCCATGTCTGCCCCTTGGGTGCATGAAGGACAGGGGCGCCGCAGCGCCCCCCGGGTTCAGTGCCAGCCGTGCTCGATCTCGTGGCGGGTTTCCTCGACCCCCACCTGCCAGATCGCCAGCATGTCCGCGTCGGGCCGCTGGAAGACGCCGTGGTAATTGCCTTCACCGATGCGCTCGCGCTTGCGCCCGGCATCGACGCGCGCGGCGGCAGCGAAATCGATCCGCTCCTTCTGAAAGTTGGGGATCGGCGCGCCTTCGAGGCGGGTCCAGGGAAAGTTCTCCATCCAGCTCGCATGCGAGGCGGCGGGGTCGATCTCCAGCACCTTGGCCATGGTCTTCGGCGCGCGCCACCAGTCATGCAGCTTGACCGAGGCGTCGCGGTTGCGGTTCATCCACTCGCTGATCACCGGATTGACCGGCGTGTTGCCGCCATGGCCGTTGACGACCAGGATGCGCCGGAACCCGGCGCGGTGGAGGCTGTCGAGGATATCCTCGAACACGCCGATATAGGTGCGCAGCGACAGGCTCACCGTGCCGGGGAAATCGGCGAAGCTGGAGGCCATGCCGTAGGGCATGCACGGAAACACCGGCACCCCGAGCGGCTCGGCCGCCTCGACGGACACGCGCTCGGCCAGGATCATGTCGGTGGCAAGGCTGAGATAGGCATGCTGCTCGACGGAGCCGACCGGCAGGACGCAGCGATCGTCCTCCCTCACCCGTTCCTCGACCTGGCTCCAATGCATGTCCTGAATGCGCATCTGCTGTCCTTACTCTTGCACGGACGCGCCCTGCGTGCATCGTCCGCCCCTTGCCGCCTCGCCCTGTCGCGGGCGGCGGCCTCCTGAAAATTAGTTCTTTATGGATCAGAAATTGCGGTTGACGCAAGATACTTCCGCCCAATAAAGTTCCATTTGGGATTAATATCCATTTTAAGCGAGATGGCGGGAATGGACGAGGCGGTGTGCCAGGCACTGTTTGAGGGGCGAGCCGGCCGGGCAGAGCCCGTGGTTTCGCCCGGCACGGAAATCGACGCCCTCATGCATGTGAAGCTGTGGGACAATCCCTGCTGGTTCTCGTTCCGGCTGAACTATCTGGCCCTTCATTTCAACAATCCGGTCTACGGCTACATCCAGCAGCACCTTGGCCTGCTGCGCCCCGAATTTGTGGTGCTGTGGTCGCTCTATCTCGGCGGCAGCTCGACGCTGACCGATGTGGTGCGCTCGTCGGGCTTCCCGAAGAACACGCTCAGCCGCGCCGCCAACAAGCTGTTCCGGCTGGGCATGATCGACCGCCAGACCAACCAGGACGACCAGCGCCGCATCACGCTCGGCCTGCTCGACAAGGGCAGGCAGGCGGTCGAGTTCGCCAAGGGCATGATGATCGAGCACGAACGCCGGATGCTGGAATGCCTGAGCCCCGCCGAGCGGCTGAGCCTTTCCGAGATCATGACCAAGCTCGTCACGGCATCGGGCCAATGGCCGCAGATGATCGATGGCGAGCAGCCGGACGAAGCCCTGTGATCCGCCGCCGCAGCTTTTTCCGGTCACGACCGGACGGCGGCAAGCCTGCGACCATGCCTGTTAAAATGAGAGGAAACCCATGTACCTGAAATCCATGCTTCGCGCCGCCCTCGTGGCAACTCTGCTGGCCTCGCCCGTCGCCGCGCTGGCCGCCGATCTGGTGATCGCGACCAAGACCGGTCCGGCCTCGATGGACCCGCATTTCACCGCCACCTCGGCCAATGCCGAGGCCACCAAGCACATCTTCGACACGTTGCTGCGCTCGGGAAACGACCTGGAGATCCTGCCGTCGCTGGCGACGAGCTGGCAGGCGCTGGACGACACCACCTGGGAGTTCAAGCTGCGCGAGGGCGTGAAATTCCATGACGGCTCCGACTTCACCGCCGAGGACGTCAAGTTCTCCATCGAACGCATCCCGAACGTCACCGGCCCGAACCCCTCGACCATCTATGTGCGTCGCGTCGCCAGCGTCGAGATCGTCGACGACTACACGGTGCGCGTGAAGACCAACGGCCCGGCGCCTACCCTGCCCAACGATTTCGTGCGCCTGTTCATCGTTTCCCACACGGCCGCCGCCGAATATTCGACCAAGGACAGCTCGGCCGAGGGCTTCAACATGGGCAAGGCGACCATCGGCACCGGCCCCTACAAATTCGTAAGCTGGGCGCCGACGCAGGACCTGGTTCTGGAGAAGTTCGACGGCTACTGGGCTGGCGCACAGCCCTGGAACAAGGTGGTGCGCAAGGAAATCCCCAACGATGCCGCCCGCGTCGCGCAGTTGAAGGCCGGTCAGGTCGACCTGATCTCCAAGGTGCCGGCGACCGACCTCGCCAGCATCGAATCCGACTCCGCCTTGCAGGTGATCAAGACGGAATCGATCTACATTCCCTATCTGGAATTCGACTTCCGCGAGAACTCGCCGCAGGTCTGGGACAACGCCGGCAACAAGCTCGACAAGAACCCCTTCCTCGATCCGAAGGTGCGTGAGGCTTTCGATCTAGCGCTCGACCGCGAAACCATCGTGGAATATGCGCTTGAAGGCATGGGCGTCGTCTCCACCCAGCTCGTCAGCCCCAACATCTTCGGCTACAACAAGGACATCGCCGCGCCGGCCTTCGATGTCGAGAAGGCGCTCAAGCTGATGGCCGACGCCGGCTATCCGGACGGCTTCAAGGTGGCGTTGAGCTACGCCAACGACCGCATGCCGACCGAACTGGGGCCGACCGTCGCCCAGCTTCTGGCCGCGATCAACGTCACGGTCGAGGTGCAGGGCGTCCCGGCGGCGGTGTTCAACCCGGCCAAGACGCGCGGCGAATATTCGCTCTACATGGCCTCCTGGGGCACGCTGACGGGCGAGGCCAACTACATGCTGTCGTCGCTGATGCACACCAACAATGCCGAGAAGTCGCTCGGCGCCTTCAACGTGCGCGGCTATTCCGATCCGAAGATGGACAAGCTGATCGAGGACGCGGCCGTCGAGATGGACGAGGCTAAGCGCCGCGCCCTGCTGGAGGAGGCGAACATGCTGGTGGCGACCGACCGGCCCGACCTGCCGCTGGCGACCAACCTGTCAGCCTGGGGCGCCAAGGCCGACAAGGTGACCTACGATCCGCGGTCGGACGAGGACACCCTGGCGATGGACGTCCACCCCAAGTAGTAGGACCGGCAAGCTACCGGAAGGGCACCGGCACTAGCCGGTGCCCTTTTCCCATGAACAACGGAGACCTCCCATGACGAAATTCGCCCTTGCCATTCATGGCGGCTGCGGCGTGATGGCCAAGCTGGACCTCAGCGAGGCCGAATGGATCGCGGCGCGGCGCGATCTGGGGCGCGCGCTGGAAGCCGGCTACGCCGTTCTCGAACGCGGCGGGCGGGCGCTCGACGCGGTGCAGGCCGCTGTCGTCGTCATGGAGGACAGCCCTCATTTCAACGCCGGCCATGGCGCGGCGCTGAACGAAAACGGCATTCATGAACTCGATGCCTCGATCATGGATGGAACCACGCTGGCGGCCGGCGCGGTCTGTGCCTCGCGGCACATCCGCAATCCGGTGCTGGCCGCCCGTGCCGTCCTGGAGCATGGCGATGCCGTGCTGCTGGCCGGCCCCGCCGCCGACCGCTTCGCCGAGGCGCAAGGGCTAGCGATCGAGGAACAAGCCTACTTCACTACCGAGCGGCGCCGGCAGGCGCTGGCCGCGATGAAGGCGCATGCCGCCGCCGGCACGCAGGCCGCCGCCAGCGAGTCGGAAAAGCACGGCACGGTGGGCGCGGTGGCGCTCGACCGACATGGCCATCTGGCCGCCGCGACATCGACCGGCGGTTACAATAACAAGCCTGACGGGCGGGTGGGCGACAGCCCCGTCATCGGCGCCGGCACCTATGCCCGTGACGGGGTCTGTGCCGTCTCCGGCACCGGCAAGGGCGAATTCTTCATCCGCCATGTCGTCGGCCACGAGGTCGCCGCGCGCATGGCCTATCTCGGCGAGGACGTGGACGCAGCCGCGACCAAGGTCATCATGGAAGACCTGAAGCCGCACAATATCGGTGCCGGCCTGGTCGCCGTCGGCGCCGACGGCGCGATCGCCGCCCCTTACAACACCGACGGCATGTTCCGGGGCTGGGTCACCGACGCGCGCGAGTTCCGGGTCGCCTCGCACGCCGAGGTCATGCGCCACGAGCCGGACGGTCGATAGGTTGTTTACCGGCATGAGTAGCGTGATGCACTAAGGGGTGGCCGCTTGGACGCAGTCAGTGTTCCTTCCTGCAAAGGGGCATAAGGTTCGCGCCCGCAGAAATTGCGGCTGGCAGGCCCGCACCTCCCTTTCGACGTGCCCGCCAATCTCGACATCCGAACGCCGGCCATCTTCTCGGGAACACATCCGGTTCGCAGGGATTGGTATTGAAGAGGCCAAGGATGACCAAGCTCATGCCAGACCCGAACGACCCGCAACCGACGCCGGACAACCCGAATCCGGCGCCGGCACGGCCCCCAACACCTCCTGAAACTCCGCAACCCGACCAGCCGCCGAGCGTTCCCCCACCATCGCCAGACCCCATTCCCTCGCCGAACGACGAGCCGGTCCAGATTCCGCCCGACACGCCGAGCGAAGTGCCGCCGCAGCCGGAATTTCCGGGGCCGACCGCTATGCGTGCCTGGGGCCTTGTCGTGGTGTTGCTGGGTTGCGTCGCGGCGATCAGTCCTACGGCCGCACAGATATCGGACAAGGAACCAGAGGTAACGGAGCCGATGGACCGGTGTCAGGCGCAGCCTGACGGTGAAAAACAAGCGGACGCCGAACGTGACGACCAGCACGCCAACAACGCTCCGCGCCCCGAACTGGAAGACTGCAACGGCGTTCTCACGCCACCGAAGACCGGCGACGGGGAAATGGAGGAACAGCCGCCCGATACCGGAACCACCCCTGTGATCCCGCCGGAAGCCGTGCCCGGACAGCCTCCCGGTTAATGGAGATCACGCATGTCCAACAAAACGAAGAAATGGTCGGCAGAAGTTACGGAACACAGCGACGCGCTCGCACTCGAACCGCATGCCTTCGAGAAGGCCGACCCGAAGGCGATTGCAGCCTCCCTGAAACGGTCTGCCGACGAGAGCAAAAAGCGCAAGGCCGAGCCATTTCGCTCCGCGATGTCCATGCTGACCTTCTACATCAATCGAGCCGGCAAGAACCTGCCGGCCGAGCGCAAGGAGGTGCTGGAAAAGGCCAAGGACGAGCTTCGTCGTCTGTATGGCAGGCCGGCGGACAACAACGATTGATGCGCTTGCCGGAGCCGGTCAGCGCGCCCTGCCCGCGCCTTCATGGATGCACGTCACAGTCAGTCGACATTGGTTCCCTGCTTGCCCCCGGCAACGAATATCGTGACGCCGTTGGCGTCGTCGAACTCAAGGGCGACAACATCCCTCAGCAACACCGAGCGCGAGTTCAGGGCGTGGAAGAAGATCGCGCTGCCCTCGATTTCCTTGCGCATTTCGACGATCTGGCCGTCGAACTCGGCCAGCTTGGCCTGGACAGTGCTATCCCCGTCGCCGAAATCCGGCAGGAAGACGATATCGACACGATCGATGGTGAAGCGGCGGCGCACCTCGGAGATGTTTTTCGGGGTCTGCTCGATGGCGGCGACGATACGACCCTCTTCGGCGGCGACAGGCTCTTCCTTGGTGTTCACGTCGGAGCCTATGATCGTATCGAGCGCGCCTTCCGCATCTAACCCCTGCGCCGTCAGCCGGCTGTTGGGCATAATGGCCACCGTCAGTGTCAGAAGCAGGAACAGAGGAAAAATGCCGGGGCTTTCCAGAATAAGCTTGGTGTTCAAGGATCAGTCATTCCTTCATTTGCGCGTTGTCGGAAAATGGGTCGAATAACCTCAACGCGCCAAAAGCGCGATGGTTTCCAGACAGCACCTCGGCCTGCATTTTGGCAAGGCCTGCATGAGGGGCCGTGGTGGCCGGAGATATTTGTATCGCTCGATCGACAGCCTCAGCAAGAACCCGACTTCTTCCCTGGCGAGCAGCGTACCCTGTTAACTCCCAGGCGTTTTGTCCGCAAGGCGATAAAGCGTCATGGGCGGTCGGACAGCAACGCATCTTGACCGATTGGCCGTAAGCCGAGCTCCGGTCTTTCAGATTTCGTTTCACGCGTCTAAACTTCGCCCGAACATACAGGGAGGAAGAGTATGATCGCATTGACACGACGCGCCTTGATCAGCGGGGCGGCAGCCTTGTCACTTGGCCTGTCAGCCGCGAGCGCGCAGGCCCAGGAATTCATCAACGTGCTCACCGGCGGCACATCGGGCGTCTACTATCCGCTCGGCGTCGCCCTGTCGGAAATCTACGCCAAGGGCATCGAAGGCTCGCGCACGCAGGTGCAGGCGACCAAGGCTTCGGTCGAGAACCTGAACCTGTTGCAGCAGGGCAAGGGCGAGATCGGCTTCTCGCTGGGCGATTCGGTGCAGGAAGCCGTCAAGGGCAACACTGAAGCCGGCTTCCCGCAGCCCCTCGACAAGCTGCGCGGTATCGCCGCCATCTATCCGAACTACATCCAGATCGTCGCCAGCCAGGAGTCCGGCATCAAGTCGCTGGCCGACCTGAAGGGCAAGAGCCTTTCAGTCGGTGCGCCCGCTTCGGGCACCGAACTCAATGCCCGCGCCATCTTCGCCGCGGCCGGCATGAAGTATGAGGACCTCGGCAAGGTCGAGTACCTGCCCTTCGCGGAATCGGTCGAGCTGATCAAGAACCGCCAGCTCGACGCGACCTTGCAGTCGGCCGGGCTTGGCGTCGCCTCGATCCGCGACCTCGCGACCTCGCTGCCGATCAACGTCGTGGCGGTGCCCAAGGCGGATGTCGAGAAGATCGGCGCGCCCTACATCTCGGTCGTCATTCCGGCGGGCACCTATGACGGCCAGAGCGAGGACGTCGAAACGGCCGCCGTCGGCAATTTCCTGATCACGCATGACGGCGTTTCCGACGAAACCGCCTATCAGATGACCAAGCTGCTCTTCGACAACCTGCCGCAGCTCGTCGCCTCCCACGCCGCGGCAAAGGCCATCGACCCGGCCAAGGCGCTGGACGGCATGCCCGTTCCGCTGCATCCGGGCGCCGAACGCTATTATCGCGAAGCCGGCATCCTGAAATAATCGCCTGAAGCCTGACGGGGCGCCCGCACCGGGCGCCCCATGGCCCATCGACAATTCCGAAGCATTTCCAGCAAAAGTGTGAACCGGCTTTGCGCCAGGAAATGCATGAGAAAAAACAGATTGGTCAGGCGCAGCCAAGAATGGCTTGTGCTTCCCATTGCATGGAGGGCGACCGTGAGCACAGCCGCCAAGGTTGAAGGACCGATCATTCCGCAAGATAGCGCGGAAGAGATCATCGAGGGCCTGCCGCCCGGTTTCGGAGACGGCATCCTCGGCCGGGCGGCCTTCTGGATCGCCTTTGCGTTCTCGTTGTTCCAGCTATGGACCGCCGCATACGGAACGCTGGCCAGCCAGATCGTCCGGGCCATGCATGTCGGCTTCCTGCTGCTGCTCGGCTTCGCCCTCATCGGCAATCTTGTCGCGAAGAAGCCTGTCACCAGGGCATGGTTCTGGCTGCTGGGCATCCTTGGCTTCCTGACCGGCATCTACAACTGGGTCTTCTACAAGGACCTGATCATGCGCTCCGGTTTTCACACGGTTCCGGATCTGGTCGTGGGCGCGCTGGTCATCGTCCTGGTCTTCGAAGGCGCGCGCCGCCTGATGGGCTGGCCGCTCACCATCATCGCCGGCCTGTTCCTGGCCTATTGCTTCTTCGGCAATTACCTGCCGCCACCCTTCATCCATCGCGGCTACGACTTTGCCCAGATCATCGAGCATTTCGGCTTCGGCACCGAAGGCATCTACGGTACGCCGATCTATGTCTCGGCGGCCTATATTTTCATCTTCGTCGTGTTCGCCGCCTTCCTCGAACGCGCCGGGATGCTGGCCCTGTTCAACGACTTTGCCCTCGGCCTCGTAGGCAGCTGGCGCGGCGGCCCGGCACAGGTCTGCGTCATGTCCTCGGCGCTGATGGGCACCATCTCGGGCTCGGGCGTCGCCAACGTCGTGGCTTCCGGCCAGTTCACCATTCCGCTGATGAAACGCTTCGGCTTCCGGTCGGCCTTTGCCGGCGGCGTCGAAGCCACCTCGTCCATGGGCGGCCAGATCATGCCCCCGGTCATGGGCGCGGTCGCCTTCATCATGGCCGAGACACTGAACGTTCCTTACGTCGAGGTGGTCAAGGCAGCGCTCATTCCCGCCGTCCTCTATTTCGGCGTCTGCTTCTGGATGGTGCATCTGGAAGCCGGCAAGGCGGGCCTCGGCGGCATGGACAAGAAGACCCTGCCCGATCCCTGGGCAGCGCTGCGGCAGCACTGGCCGCTGGTGCTGCCGCTCGGCATGCTGGTCTACCTGCTGTTCGCCGGTTATACCCCGATCTTCGCCGGAACCATGGGCCTGGCGCTGATCGTCGTGCTGATCCTCGGCACGCCGCTCGCCGCGCTGATCGGCCCCTTCGCCTTCCGCATGGTGTTCTGGGTCGCGCTCGGGCTCGCGGCAGCGGCATTCATGAAATACGGCATCAACGTCCTCGCCCTCGTGATCGGCCTGCTGATCGCTGCCTGCGCGGTATTCAAGGGCGGCCGCGAGACATTGGCCATCTGCCGCGATTCCATGGCCGAGGGCGCGAAGAACGCGCTGCCTGTCGGCATCGCCTGCGCCATTGTCGGCATCGTCATCGGCACGCTGACACTGACCGGCATCGCCTCCACCTTCATCGGCTGGGTCATTGCCATCGGCGAGAACAATCTGTTCCTGTCGCTGATCCTCACGATGATCACCTGCCTGGTGCTGGGCATGGGCATTCCCACCATCCCGAACTACATCATCACATCGTCGCTGGCCGGACCTGCCCTGCTGGAACTCGGCGTGCCGCTGCTGGTCAGCCACATGTTCGTCTTCTATTTCGGCATCATGGCGGATCTCACGCCGCCGGTCGCGCTCGCCTGCTTCGCAGCCGCGCCCATGGCCAAGACCTCCGGCTTGAAGATTTCGGTCCAGGCGACCAAGCTCGCCACGGCCGGCTTCGTCGTGCCCTTCATGGCGGTCTATACGCCGGCGCTGATGCTGCAGGACCCTGGGCCCCTATCGGCCTATATCGGCTATTGGGGCGAAGTGGCCTACATCTTCCTGAAGGCCTGCTTCGGCATCGCACTCTGGGGTGCGGCGGTCGTCGGCTTCCTGTTTGCGCGGGCGCTGTGGTGGGAGCGTCTGGGCTGTCTCCTCGCCGGGACCCTTCTGGTTCTGGCCCTGCCCCTGACCGACGAGGCCGGCTGGGTGCTCGGCATCGCGGTGGTCGCGGCCCACTGGTGGCGCAGCCACCGCGTGGCCGCACTGGCAACCTGATTCCGGATCCATGAGCGCCCTCTGCGTCCTTGTCGCGGGCAAGACGACCGTCATCGCGGCGTCCGTCTTCTCGCTCTCCTGGACGCATTCGGTGCAGAAATCGGAATGGCACGAGGAATGGCAGGTCACACCGGCCGGTCTCGTGCTGACGCAAGCGCGGGTGAAGGGCTCAGGTGCGGGCATGGAACCGCCCGAAGGGTCGAGGCTGATCGACGGCTGGTGGGTCTACACGCCGAAATTGCCGGCGCAAGAGGCCGTGATGCTGGCATCATCTGGCCTGACCGGCGGCGGCTGGCGGCTCTGCGCTTCCGGTCAATGTATCGACCTCGGCAACACAGCCGGCGCACCGATCAAGCTGACAGGCTGCGAAGAGGAATAATGGTCAAGAAAAATCCGCCTGAACCGAGGGCTCAAACGCAGGTGCGGGCCCTCTCGACCATCGTCCCCAGCACGAGATCGGGGTCTTCCCGCCACCAGCGGTCGCGCGAGAAGATCTCTACTTCCACAAACCCGTCATAGCCGATCGCCTCGACCTGCGCGCGGATGGCCGGGATATCAATTACCCCGTCGCCCATCATGCCTCGGTCGAGGAGCAGGTCGCGTGTCGGCACCAGCCAGTCGCAGACATGGAAGGCCAGAAGCCGGTTGCGGCCAGCACGCGTGATCTGCGCCGACAAGTCCGAGTCCCACCACACATGGTAGACGTCGAGCGCGATGCCCACGCCCTCCCCCAGTTCCTCGCAGAGCGCATTCGCCTCGGCCATCGTGTTCACGCAGGAGCGGTCGCCCGCATACATGGGATGCAAAGGCTCGATAGCCAGCGGCACCCTGGCCGCCCGCGCATGGTCGAGCACGGCGGCGATGCCGTCACGCACCTGGGCCCGGGCGCCAGCGATATCCCTCGATCCTTGCGGCAAGCTGCCCACCACGAGCACCAGGCATTTCGCCCCGATGGCGGCGGCCTCGTCGATGGCGCGCAAATTGTCGTCGATCGCCTGCCGGCGGCCTTCGGCCGTCGCAGCCGGGAACATCCCGCCCCGGCAAAGGCCGGTCACGGTCAGGCCATGGCCGGCGATCAGACGTGCGGCCTCATCCACGCCGCAGGCCGCCAGCATATCGCGCCACGGCGCGATGCCGCCGATACCGTGACGGACGCAGCCCTCGATGCACTGCCGCAGCGTCCAGCGCTCCCTGACCGTCGCGGTGTTGAGCGACAGGCGAGTCGGCTCAACCATCGCCTCAGATCCCCACGCCACGCTGGCGCATTACCAGCGTCATGCGTTCCGCCGCATGTTCGGGATCGGACAGCAGGCCGGCCTTGTCGGCAAGGCGGAACAGTTCGGCCAGATGCAATGTGGAGCGCGTGCTTTCCTGGCCGCCGACCATGGTGAAATGCGTCTGATGGCCGTTCAACCAGGCCAGGAACACTATGCCGGTCTTGTAAAAACGGGTGGGCGCCCGGAAGATATGGCGCGACAGCGGCACGGTTGGCACCATGAGGTCACGATAGGTTTCCATGTCGTCGGCAGCCAGCGCATCCAGCGCCGCGGCAGCGGCCGGGGCAATGGCATCGAAGATGCCAAGCAGGGCATGCGAGAACCGGCCATCGGCGCCGGCGATCAGGTCGGGATAGTTGAAATCGTCGCCTGTATACATGCGCACGCCTTCGGGAAGGCGGGCGCGCATTGCGATTTCCTTGTCCTCGCTGAGCAGCGACACCTTGATGCCGTCCACCTTCCCGGCATGGGCGGCGATGATTTCCAGGCAGACATCCATGGCCTGCCAGTGGTCGTCATGGCCCCAATAGCCGGCCAGCGCCGGATCGAACATCTCGCCGAGCCAATGCAGGATGATGGGCTCGCGCACGCCCGACAGGATGCGGCCATAGACATGCGCATAGTCTTCCGGTCCGCGGGCACTGGCAGCCAGCGCCCGGCTGGCCATAAGGATGATGCGGCTGCCGGCGGCCTCGACGGCGGCGCATTGCTGCTCATAGGCCGTGATCACCTCATCGAGCGTGAGGCCGGGGCGCGGCTCGATCTGGTCGGTACCGACGCCGGATGCGATCAGCGCGCCGGGTCCGAACGACCTCGCTTCGGCGACAGAACGGCGGATCAGTTCCAGCGACGTGAGCCAGTCCAGCCCCATCCCCCGTTGCGCGGTGTCCATCGCCTCGGCGACGCCGAGCCCGAGGTTCCACAGGTAGCGACGGTAGGCCATGGTCGCTTCCCAGTCGGGTGCCGATGCCAGCCACGGATCGATGTCGGCCAGCGGGTCGGCCACCACATGCGCGGCCGAATAGGCGATGCGGGTGCGCTGCATGGAGGCCGGCCTTGCAAAGGAGCGGGGCGCCGACAGGCGCCAGGTTTCCAGGGAGCCGTCGGCTTGCGGCAGGATGACTTGGGCGGTCATGGTGCAATCCCCTTTGAAATGCTGCGGGCAAGCATGGCGTCGATCAGGCGTCGCGTCGCGACGATGTCCGCGCCGCTCACCGCGGGCGCACGATCCTCGTCGATCGCCCGCAGGAAGTCGGTGATCAGGGCGCGGTGGGCATCATGCGCGAAGGCCATCGGGTCGGCACCGCTGCCGAAGGCCTGCGAGCGGCCAACGGTTTCGCTGGTGCCATCATGCCGGAACAGGTTGAGGACGCCGCCTTCCAGATGCGCGGTGGCCGTAGCGAAGATGAGATCGATGGTCTCCGGAAAACCCGGATAGCAGGCCGTGGTGGCCATGATCGTGCCCGGCGCCCGGCCGCCGAAAGTGGCGAGCGCGGCCACATGATCCTCGGCTTCCATCTCGTGCAGCGCCGTGGTCGAGACGAGGGAAGAATGGATATCGATCCTGCCGACCAGCGCGCGCAGGAGATCGAGCGTATGGATCGCCTGCGTCAGCAGGACCCCGCCGCCGTCGCGCGCGAACATGCCCCGGCCCGGTTCATCATAATAGCTTTGCGGCCGCCACCAGGGTACGCGGCAATGACCGGCCGCAAGCGGGCCCAGGCTCCCTTCCGCGACCAGTTCGGCAAGCCGCAGGAACGCCGGGCGGAAGCGATGCTGGAAAACGACGCCCAGCTTGAGTCCTCTGGCCTCTGCAAGAGCTTGCAGCGCCTCGGCATCGGCGGTGACGAGGCCGACCGGCTTCTCGATCAGGAGGTGCCGGCCGCTCTCCAGAATGCGGGAGCCGAGATCGCGATGTGTGGACGGCGGCGTCAGCAGGATGACCGCCTCGACCCGTTCGTCGGTCAGCGCCTTCTCGAGATCCGTGGCGGTCGGGAACGGATAGCCGGCGGCGAACGCCGCGCAACGCGCCTGCGACTGGCTGACGGCGTAAAGCACCTCGGCTTCGGCGGACAGGTCCATGAGACTCAGCGCATGCGGGCGCACCGCGAGCCCGAGGCCGACGAGGGCAATTCCCTTCCGCCTCATGCCGGCATTCCGACGCCGAAGAAATCGCAGATGGCCTCCACCTGCCCTTCCAGCATGCGGATGCCCGGCTGGGTCGCACAGCCGCGCTTGGCGGCGGCCTCCAGCAGAGGCGAGATCGCCGGCTTCAGGATGACGTCGACAACGAGCGCGGAAGGCGAAATGCGCTCCGGATCGACTGGGTACGGGTCGGACGCCTGCATGCCCAGTGGTGTGCAGTTGACCACCACGTCGAAGCCTTGCGGGTCAGCGGCACCGACCTCGACGACAAGGCCGGGATGAGCCTGGGCAAGGCTGGCGACCAGCTCCGCCTGCCGAGTGGAATCGATGTCGAACAGGCGAAGGCGTGACGGGCCTTCGTCGGCCATGGCATGGGCAACCGCCCGGCCGGCACCGCCGCCACCCACGATCAGCACGCTCTTGCCTTGTATGCCGTGCCCGGCCGCCGACAGACCCCGGATACAGCCCTTGCCGTCGAAATTATCGCCGACGAGGCGCCCGTCCGGCAGCCTGCGGATGGCATTGACCGCGCCGATGCGGCGACCGCTGTCGCGCACCTCGTCGATCAGCTCCATGACGGCGATCTTGTGCGGTACGGTGACGACGATGCCGTCGACATTGCCGAAATGGCGCAATGCCGCCAGCGCCTGCGACAGATGTTCGGACCTGACATGCAACGGTACCAGCACGGCCCCGGCGCCGCGCCGTCGGAAAGCCTGATTGAACAGGCGCGGCGAGCCGGCCTGCGCGATCGGATCGCCGATGATGACGTGGAGCCGCGTTTCTCCCGAAAGCGGCAGCGGCAGGCCGGGAATATCGGGAATTGCTTGCGTCATATCGCTCATCGGGAAGCCGCCTTCCGGTCGAGGAACGCACCCACGCGGGCGCGGCATTCATCAGTGTCGAGAACGAGCGAGGCAAGCAGCCGCTCCAGCCGCAGCGACTGGCGGATAGGGTGATCGGCGGCTTCGCGCAGCACCTCGCGGGCGAAACGGATCGCGGCAGGGCTGCGCTCGGCCATGCCGCGCGCCACCGCCATTGCCTCGTTGACGACATTGTCGGCAGGGCATATGCGCGCGGCGATACCGAAGGCGCCGGCCTCGACGCCGGTAAGCGAACGGCCGGTCAGGATGAGATCGGCGGCAATCGACCGGCCCGCGAGCTGGAGCAGTCTTTGGGTGCCCCCCTGCCCGGCGATGACGCCGATGCCGGTTTCCGGCAGCGCCAGATGGGCATCTTCCGCGCATACGATCATGTCGCAGGACAGCGCCAGTTCGAAGCCGCCGCCCACCGCATAGCCGCGTACGGCGGCGATGGTCGGCTTGCGGGCATGGGCGAAACGGTCGAACTCCTCCAGCCAGTCGTCGAGAACGGCTTGCGCCGCCGTCATGCCGTGCACTTCGGTCAGGTCCGCGCCGACCGAGAAATGGGTTGCCGTTCCCGCCAGCACGATGACGTGGATGTCCGGCATGCGTTCGGCCTCGACCAGAGCGCCGACCAGATCGCGCGCCAGCTGCTGCGACAGCGGATTGCCGCGCTTCGGCCGGCCGGGCATCGTCAGCAGCCGGACAGGCCCCTCATCCTTGATTTCGAGATGTTCGCTCATGTGCCGAAATACTCCGCGTTCATGCGAGCCGGGTTGCGGACGACGGGCGCGAAATCCATTCGTTCGAGGATGTCGCTGCGAATGTCGATCCCGTCGGCGACCTCGATCAGTTCCACGCCGTGGGCCCCAAGTTGGAAAACCGCCCGCTCGGTGACGTAGACGACCTCCTGGCCCCGCTCCAGCGCCTGTTGGCCGCTGAAGGTGACGGCGCCGACATCGTGGACGAACTTGCGCACCTGTCCGGGCGCCTCGACCCGGATGCCGCCGCCGCGGATCGCCAGCCGGGACCCCTTGGTGTCGAAGGTGCCGCAGAACACGACCTTGCGTGCGTTCTGGGTGATGTCGATGAAGCCACCGGGGCCGATGAAATCGCCGCCCAGATGGCTGACATTGACATTGCCGTGACGGTCGCATTCGGCCATGCCGAGGAAAGCGATGTCGAGGCCGCCGCCATGGTAGAAGTCGAACTGCTGGGTGGCGGCCATGATGGCGAGCGGGTTGACCGCCATGCCGAACAGATTGCCGATCAGCATGGCCCCGCCATGGATGCCCTGCTCGATCGTCGTCCAGTAGCTGGATTGCGTCCCGCGTTCGGAAATGATGGCCGCCACGCCGGCGGAGGCGCCGAATCCGAAATTGACGGTTGCGCCCTCGCGCAATTCCTCTGCCGCCCGCAGGGCCAGCACCCGCTTGACCCCTTCAGACGCCTCGTCCGAGGCCGGCAGTGCGGTGGTGCGCAGGAGGCCCGCCAAGGCCGGGTCGTAGCCACCCCTGTAGGTCTGCTCCTGCTGCGGGCTGACCACGATATGGTCGACGAAGATGCCGGGCACTGCGACCTCGCGCGAGGTGAGGCTGCCGGACTGCACACAGGCCCGCACCTGCACCGCGACCAGTCCGCCATTGTTGTGCGCGGCCAGCGCGGCCGCATAGGTGTCGAGGTCAGCCGGCTCCTCACGCAGCGAGAGGTTGCCGAGCGTATCGGCATAGGTGCCCTTGAGCAGCGCCACGTCGATCTTCAGCGGCAGGTAGCGCAGAAAGGTTTCGCCGCCGATCTCGATCAGTTCGACGATATCCTCGCTGGCGGCCGCGTTCACCTTCCCGCCCTGGCGGCGCGGATCGACGAAGGTGTCGAGGCCCGTCCTTGTAATGAGGCCGGGGCGCCCGGCGCCGCTTTCACGCAGCAGCAGGGAAATGACGCCGCCCGGCAGCGAATAGGCCTCGATCTTGTTGGCACGGGCCAGGTCCTGCATCGGCTTGGACCACGTCCAGTGCCCGCCGATGACCCGCCTGACCATGCCTTCATGGGCGAACCGGTTGGCCCCGCGCCGGCCGCGATCGCCGAAGCCGAGCGCATGGACCAGCGTGAGGTCGCGCGGATGGCCGGTGGTGAGGAAACGGGCCTCGATGGCGGCGAAGATATCGTCCGGCTCCAGCAGGCCGCCGCCGGAAGAGGCGACGGCGATGACGGCACCGTCCTTGATAGCGGCAGCGACCGCCTCGGGGCTCTGTACTTTGTTATGCACGGGTCAGTTTCCGAACATGAGGGACGGCAGGAAGGTGATGATCTGGGGAAACGCCACCAGCACCCCGATCGACACCATCAGGGCGAGGAAGAACGGCAGGCTTGCCCAGAACACGCGCTCGATCGGCAGGCGCGACACCATCGATACCCCGTAGAGGGCGACACCGACCGGGGGCGTGATCAGGCCGATCACGCACATGATGCAGAACAGCACGCCGACATGGATGGGATCGATGCCGGTGGCGTTGAGCAACGGGGTGATAGCCGGAACAACCATGAGGATGATGGGCGTGGCATCCATGAACATGCCGAGCACCAGCACGACCAGCAGGATCAGGATCACGATGAGCGTCGGGTCCGTGGTCAGGGATGTGACCTGTCCCGACAGGAGAACCGGAAGCTGCTCGCGCGAGAACATCCAGCCGTCCAGGCCTGAGACGCTGACGATCAGCAGCAGCGCGCCGACCGCCGTTCCGGCTCCGATGATCTCGCGCGACAGGTCGCGCACGGTCAGCGTGCCGTAGAAGAAGCCGAGCAGCATGACGTAGATGACCGCGATCACACCCGCCTCGGTCGGCGTGCAGATGCCGGAGAATATGCTGCCGATGATGAAGAGCGGCGTGAGGATCACCAGCGACGCGTCCCACAGCGCGCGCCATAGCCGCGCGAAGGAGAAGCTTTCACCCTTGGGATAGCCGCGCTTGTGGCTGAGGAAGCCGACCGTGGCCATCAGGAAGCACACGATCATCAGGCCGGGCAGAAGGCCGCCGACGAACAGCTTGCCGATCGACACGTTGGCGGTGGCGCCGTAGATGATCATGATGATGGAGGGCGGAATGATCGGTGCCAGCGTCGAGGCCGACAGCGTCACGCCGGCAGCGAAAGCAGGATCGTAGCCGCGTTCACGCATGGCCTTGACGGTGACCGTACCCACGCCGACGGCATCTGCTGCGGCCGAACCCGACATGGCCGAGAAGATCATGCTGGCCAGCACCGCAACATAGCCGAGGCCGCCGCGGATATGGCCAACCAGCGCCTGGGCCAGGTTGAAGATGCGCTCGGTCGCGCCGCAGAAATTCATCAGCCGGCCGGCCAGCAGGAACATCGGCACCGCCGCCAGGATACTGTCGTTGACGGTTCCGGTGATGCGCTGCGGCGCAAGACCGAAAGGAATGCCCTTGGCATAGAGGTAGGCCAGTGCCGGAGCACCGAGCGCGACGAAGATCGGCGCGCGCAGCGCAATCAGGACGAAGATGCCGAGAAGAACGATCGCGAGCATGTTCAGACCCCCACAGGCTCATGGACCACGCCATCGCGCTGGGCGATGGTGGCTGCATCGGGCACGCCGATGTGGCGACGCTTGACGAGGAATACGAGGGCGTGAACCAGCATCATCGCGAAGCCGAGGGGCATGGCGATCGTCTGCACGATCACCGAAATGCCGAGCGCCGGCATGATCTGGCTGGCGCCGAAGAAGCTGGTGCGGAACCCGACCCACGCCATGACCGACATGAAGATGAGAGTCACGGCATCGATCAGGTAGCCGACGGAATTGGAAAGGGCGGGCGGCATGGCGTTGACGACAAAGTCGACGATGAAATGCTCAGCCTCGTAGAGGGCCCGCGCCCCGCCGATGAAGACCAGCCAGATCATGCAGATGCGTGAGATTTCCTCGGTGAAGGCCAAGGGGTCGGACAGCACGAACCGGTAGAGGACCTGCAGGAACATGATCCCGATCAGGCCCGAGAAGGCCAGGAGGATGCACAGCCCCTCCACCCGCACGAGCCATTGCTCGGCGCTCAACAGATATTTCCGCATGACAGTATCTCGCTGGTCGTTGAGAGAGCGATCGAAGTTTAGCGCGAGGCCTGGATGCGCTTGATGAGATCCTCGCCGTAAATCTTCGCGTATTTGTCGATGACCGGTTTGGTGGCCTCGATGAACGGCGCCTTGTCCGGTTGGGTAACTGTGACGCCCTGCGCCTTCAGGTACTGGAGGTCATCGGTCATGTTGGTTGCAAACAGTTCGCGCTGGTGCTTGGTCACCTCGGCAAAGATCTCATCGAATTCCGCCCGCTGATCGGGGGTGAGCTGTGCCAGTGCATCGACGTTGGCGACCACGACCTTGTAGAGGAAGAAATGCCCGGTCAGCGAAAGATGGGGCGCCTGCTCGTAGAAGCGCATGTTGCGATAGCCGGAGCTGTCGTTTTCGGCAGCATCGATCGTGCCGGTGGCAAGGGCAGTATACACCTCGCCATAAGGCATCGGCGTGGCCTTGGCGCCAAGGGCATTGAAGGTGTCGAGATAGACGGGGCTGCCGATCACCCGGATCTTGGTGCCGTCGAGGTCGGCAGGTGTCTTGACGTCCACCGTCCGGGTAAAGGCATGACGCTCGCCGCCCGACCACCAGCCCAGCACCTTCAGTCCCGATTCCTGCTCGATCTTGGCGGCGATCTCCTCGCCGATGGGGCCATCGGAAACGACCCAGGGCTGTACGTCGCCGTTCTCGAACAGGAACGGCAGATCGAAAACGCCAGCGCTCGGCGCAAAGGCCGACAGGTTGGACGTCGCCACCGTGGTCATGGTGACGGCGCCTAGCCGCACCTGCTCGATGGCATCCTTCTCGTCGCCCACCTGCCCTTGCGGGAAGACCGTCATCGACAGGCCGGTCTTCGAGGATTTGAGCCTCTCCGCCAGTTCGGCAAAGGCGGTATTGGAGGGCTCGCCTTGCGGATTGACGTGCGCCGCTGTCAGTTCGAGCGCCGGCGCGATGGAAGTGCCGGCAAGCAGGATGGCGGCCGAAAGCACCCCGGCCAAGCTACGGAATTTCATGTGGTCCTCCCTGAACCCTGCAAATTGCGAATATCGCAAAATTGCCACTAGAACGATCTACTAGATCGATGTAGTAAAGAATTTATCGATTGTCTATCGCTTTTTTGGAGCCCGATGCCGCCTTTCCCGGCGACATCGGTCAAGGGAAGGAAAAACCGGAATGGATCAGTTTGCAGCCTGCCACGACGAGGAAGCCCTCGAACGGCATCGCATGTTTGCCGCAACGGTGCGTGAGTTCGTCGAGGCGGAGGTGCGCGACCGCGCCCAGTCGCTCGATGAGAGCGAAACCTATCCGGAGGACCTTTACCGGACCATGGCTCAGCTCGGGCTGTTTGGCATAACGGTGCCGGCCGAGATGGGCGGCGTCGGCGCGGACACCGTTTCCTACGCCATCGTCATGGAGGAACTGTCGCGCGGCTATGCCTCGGTTGCCGACCAGTGCGGCCTGGTCGAGCTGGTTTCCTCGCTGCTGGCCGCCCATGGCACGCCCGAGCAGCGCAAGCGCTATCTCGAACCGCTGGTCCGTTTCGAGCGCAAATGCGCCTATGCCATCACCGAGCCCGAGGCCGGCTCCGACGTTGGCGGCATCCAGACCCGCGCCGTGCGCACCGCCAACGGATGGCGCCTCGACGGCGGCAAGATCTGGATCCACAATGCCCCGGTCGCCGATTTCGCCATGGTGCTCGCCCGCACCGACCCGGCCGCCGGCAAGCGCGGCATGAGCATCTTCATCGTCGATGCCGACCGGCCCGGCTACATCATCGGCCCCAAGGAACATAAGATGGGCCAGCGCGCCTCGCAGGTCGGAGCGCTGACCTTCGACGGCATAGAACTGCCGGCCGACGCCCTGCTCGGCGAAGAGGGCAAGGGCTTCCACATGATGATGAGCGTGCTCGACAAGGGGCGCATCGGCATTGCCGGCCTTGCGGTCGGCCTGCTTCAGGCGGCTCTCGAGGCTTCCGTGGACTATGCCAGGACCCGCCAGCAGTTCGGCAAGCCGATCGGCGAGTTCCAGGGCGTGCAATGGATGATCGCCGATATGGCCAAGGCGCTTCATGCCGGGCGCCTGATGGTGCGCGACGCGGCCGCTCGTCTCGATGCCGGGCAGCGCGCCACCATGCACTGCTCGATGGCCAAGTGCTTCGCCGCCGACGCCGCCGTCGAGCATGTGGCCAATGCCGTGCAGATCCATGGCGGTATCGGTTTCATCCGCGGCATCGAGGTCGAACGGCTCTACCGCGACGCCAAGATCGCGCAGATCTACGAGGGCACCAACCAGATCCAGCGCATGATCATCGCGCGCAACCTCATGCAGTGAGGCCGGTGATGAGCGATATGGACAAGCGCGCCCTGGTAACCGGCGCGGGCCGCGGCATCGGGCGAGGCATCGCCCTCGCGCTGGCCGACAGGGGGTTTGCCGTCGTGGTCAACGACCTGAACGACAACGAGGACCTTGCCCGGACCGTCGCCTCGATCCGGGAGCGCGGCGGCAAGGCCATGCCCCTGCCCGGCGACATCGCCGATGTCGCCGCCCACGAAAAGCTGGTGGACACGGCCTGGGGGGCCTTCGGCGGTCTGGAGTGCCTGATCAACAATGCCGGCATCTCGGTGGCCAAGCGTGGTGATCTTCTGGAAGCCACGCCCGAAAGCTTCGACCGGCTGGTCACGGTCAACCTGCGCGGCCCATTCTTCCTCACCCAGGCGGTGGCCCGGCGCATGACGGCGGCCGGGAATGATGGCTTCCGGTCGATCATCACCGTTTCCTCCGCCAATGCCGTCATGGCCTCCACCAATCGCGGCGAATACTGCATTTCCAAGACCGGGCTTTCGATGATGGTGAAGCTGTTCGCCCTGCGCCTGGCCGAGTTCGGCATCAACGCCTATGAAATCCGTCCCGGCGTCATCGAAAGCGCGATGACCGCCGTCGCCCGCGACAACTACGACGCCCGCTACGAACAGGGCTTCACGCCGATCAACCGCTGGGGCAAGCCCGAGGATATCGGGCGAGCCGCCGCCATGCTGGCCGATGGCGCACTGGCCTTCTCCACTGGCGAGGTGCTGCATGTCGACGGCGGCCTTCATGTGAGCAGCCTGTGATGACGGCCGCAACCGATACGCACGCGAAGGGCCGCGCATTGGCGCCCGGTTTCTACGGGCTCGACGACCTGGAGGTCGGCGACCATTTCGCCACCTCCCGCATCACGGTCACGGAAAGCCACGTCGTCGGATTCGCCGGCCTGTCGGGGGACCTATTCGACATCCATATGGACGACGCCTTCGCGCAGGCCCACGGTTTCCCAAGCCGTCTCGCGCACGGGTTGCTGGGCCTGGCCATGGTCGATGGCCTCAAGAACCGCGCGCCGGTGCGCATCGCCGGCATCGCCTCGCTGGGCTGGAACTGGCGCTTCCGCCAGCCGATCCTCATCGGCGACAGCATCCGGGCCACCATCACCGTCAACGCCATGAAGCCGCACCGGAATCCCGAACGGGGCATCCTCACCCTGGGCTTCGTGGTATGCAACCAGAACGACGTCGTCGTGCAGGAAGGCGAAACCTTCCTCTTGTGCGCGCGCCGGGCATCATGCGCAGATGCGCCTGCTGCAAGACAGGACGTACAAGGGCAATGAAAGACGACATGGCAAACCGCAGGATACCATGAGCATATCGGAAGGCGCACGCCCGACGGGCCGCATCACACTGAGCGACATAGCGCAGGCAGCCGGCGTATCGCGCGCCACTGTTTCGCTGGTGCTGCGCAACAGCCCCACAATACCGGAGCGGACCCGCCAGCATGTGCTCCAGCACGCCGAGGCTCTGGGCTATGTCTACAATCGCGGGGCTGCCAGCCTGCGCACCGACAGCACCCATATCGTGGGGCTGGTCGTGCACGACATTACCAATCCCTACTTTGCGGAAATCGTCGCGGCGATCCAGCGCGAGCTGATCAACCACCGGCTCGTCGCCTTCCTCGGCGATACGCGCGATTCGCCGGAACTGCAGCGCAACTTCGTCGACACGGTGCGTGAGTACAATGTCGACGGAATCATCATGTCACCGGCGCAAGGAACCGACCCCGAGCTGATCGCCCGCCTGCAGCAATGGCGGCTGCCTTGCGTGCTGTTCTCCAGAAACCTGGCCGGGATCGAGGTCGACTACGTCGGTGGCGACAATTTCGCCGGTATGCTTCATCACACCCGCTATCTGCTGTCGCTCGGCCATCGCCGCATCGCGCTGGTGGGAGCCAACAAGATGATCTCGACCGGCCGCGAGCGGCTGGAGGGATATCTGGCAGGGCTGCGCGAGGCCGGTATCACGCCCGATCCGCAACTGATCATCCCCTGCCCGCCGACGCGCGTGGATGCCCACAACAGCCTGATCCGACTGTTGCAACTGGCCGACCCGCCGACTGCGGCGGCCTGCTTCAATGACGTTACCGCGTTCGGCGCCATGCTCGCCGTGCAGAACCTGGGTTTGAAGATTGGGCAGGACGTATCCATCACCGGCTACGACGATGTTGCCGAAGCCGGGCTCTGGCGCCCTGCGCTCACCACGCAACGGATTTCCTGCGAGGACATCGGCCGCGAGGCGGTAAGGCTCCTGCTGCGCCGGATCGCCGACCGCAACGCACCGGCAGAACGCGTCATGGTTCCGCTCGATTTCAAGGTGCGGCAGACCGCATTGACACCGCCGTCGCCGGCCCGCATTACCGCCATTCGGGAAGCTGCGCTGGCATGGGAGCAGACCGGCGAGCAGGCCCGAAGCGAGGATGCAGTGCTTGACGCTGCCCAGGATATGAAGCGCCAATAGGCGGAGGAACACCATGCAGATGATCGGCGGCACCGTCATTCCGGCGCTTGGCTTTGGCACCTGGACGCTGAAGGGCGACCAGTGCAGCGAACTGGTCGAACAGGCTTTGGCCGCGGGCTATCGCTATATCGACACCGCCGCGAAATACGACAATGAGGAAGCCGTCGGCGCCGGGTTGCGTGCCTCCTCGGTCGCCCGCGAGGACATGTTCGTCGCCACCAAGGTGTGGTGGACCGACCTGGCGGCGGCCGATTTCGAGCGCTCGGCCGAGGCCAGCCTGCGCCGGCTGGGGCTCGACCATGTCGACCTGCTGCTCATCCACTGGCCCAATCCAAAGATCGCCCTGAAGGAGACCGTCGAAGCCCTGAACAGGGTGCACGACAGAGGCCTCACACGCCACATCGGCCTCGCCAACTTCACCACGGCCCTGATGGCCGAGGCGGTGGCCCTGTCCGACGCCCCGCTCATCTGCAACCAGGTGGAATATCACCCCTATCTCGACCAGGAGAAGGTTCTTGCTGCATGCCGGGCGGCCGGGATGGCCATGGTGTCCTACTGCCCGATCTATCGCGGCGGGCCGTTGTTCGAGGAGCCGGCCGTCCTGCAGGCCGCCGCCCGCCATGGGCGCACGCCGGCGCAAATCGTGCTGCGCTGGCACGTCCAGCAAAAGGGTATCGGCGCCATACCGCGCACCACGCGACGGGAGCGGCTGGCCGAGAACATCGCCATCTTCGACTTCGCCCTTTCCGAGACGGAGATGGACGAGATCGGCGCTTTGCGGGCCCGGAACCGCCGCATCTGCGACTATGACTTTTCGCCGGACTGGGATCGCCCCTGAGTTCGCCACCCATTTCGAGGTGCCCGCCGCGAAGATGCGGACATCCGGTTAAACGTATGATGGCGGTTCACGCCAACCGGTCGGTAATGTCTTGCGCGATCAGGCCATAAAGATGTTTCGCGGCCGGAGGCAACAGGGTCCCCTTGCGGGTGATCATGGTGAAACGCCTGTGCAATTCGGGTTCGACGATTTGCAGGATCCTGCAATTCCTGACACGGGAAAGATCGGCGATCGAGGCAGTGAGAACGGCGATGCCGAGACCGGCATTTGCAAAGGCAAGCAGCGTTTCGCCCTGTATGCAGGAATATTCCACGGTAAAGGACAATCCCCGTTCTTCCGCTGCTTTGGAAATGATCTGGTGAACCACCGTATTCGGGTAGAACATCACCAGGGGGTGCCTTAGCACAACATCCAGCGCAATCGTTTCCGTATCCTCACCGGTGTCGATCCAATCGTCGGGAACGACAGCCAGCAGCGGCTCGGCGCGGCCTTGCTCGAAATTCATCTGGGGGTCGGAAAGCGCGGGGCCGACGCCGAAATCCGCCTTGTCCTGCTTCAGCGCATTCAGGATTTCCGCTGATTTATATTCCCCGATGGAAACCTTCACATCGGGAAAGGCGTCCTTGAAGGTCTTGATGACATAGGGAAGGCGCGCCGCCGCATAGGTCGGTGAGCAGGCGACGCGAACATGGCCGCGCCTGAAGTCGATGTCCTCGTGGATATGGCGAAACGTCGTTGAAAGAGCAGAGATCGACACGCGCGCCTGATCCAGCAGCATCTTGCCGGCTGCCGTCAGTTCGAGATGGCGTGTCGTGCGCAGGAAAAGCATGACGCCAAGCTGCGTTTCGAGTTCCCGAACCTGCATCGATATTGCGGACTGGGAGCGGCCGAGCGCCTTGGCGGCCGCGTGAAAGGAGCCGAACTCGGCAACACAGACGAAGGTGTTGATCAGCTTGAGATTGACGTGGGTGAGATCCTGAACGGTCCGGGGTCTGGTCATAGTCGCTCCGGATGAGTGGTCTGGCCGCCGCCAGACGTGAACTGCCTGGCCGACCCCCTCATAGACATGGCGCGCCCTGCCATCAAGCGGGGCGCGCCCTTCACCGGAAATGCCCGCACTCAGGCGCTAGCCTTCCTCAACCGGTCCTTGGCCCATTTGAACAGCGGCAGGAGCAGAAGCCCGACGGAAAGCAGCAGGAAGACGATCGAGATTGCGCTGCTGGCGAAGATGCCGACATCGCCATCCGACATGATGAGGGAACGCCGCACATTCTGTTCCAGAATAGGTCCGAGCACCAATCCGAGAAGTACCGGCACGGAGGGGTAACCGAACTTGCGGAAAAGATACCCGAGCACGCCGAAGCCCATCGCCATGCCAAGATCGAAGAAGGAATAGTTCACGCTGAACACGCCGTAGACGACGATCCCCATCACGATGGGAAAGAGATAGGCGGCGGGGATGAAGACCAGCGAGGCGAGCAGCGGCGTCAGCAGGATCGTCAGCACCACCAGCATCAGATTGCCGGTGTAGAAGGTGCCGATCACCGGCCAGACGAAATCGGGGTTCTGCTCGAACAGCAGCGGCCCGGGCTGGAGGCCCAGCATCAGCAGCCCGCCGAGCATGATCGCTGTGGTTCCCGAACCTGGTATGCCAAGGGTGAAGAGAGGGATCATGGCGGCATAGGAAGCCGAATTGTTGGCGGCCTCGGGAGAGGCGATGCCTTCTGGTGCGCCCTGCCCGAATTTTTCAGGATGGCGGGAAATCTTCTTCGAGAAGGAATAGGAGAAGATGGTGGCCGCCGTCGCCCCAGCGCCGGGCAGAACGCCGACGACGAAGCCGATGATCGAGCCGACGCCCAGATCCTTCCATGTCGTGATCATGTCGCTCGCGCGCGGAAGAAGCGCCCTCAGCGAATAGCGCGTCCGCGCGACCTTGGGCGCGGTTTCATTGACGCTCGCGAGGATTTCGCCCACGCCGTACATGCCGATGGCGATGACGGTGAATTCGATGCCCTCCAGCAATTCGAAGGTTCCGAAATTGAAGCGCGGCGATCCGCTGACGATGTCGAGCCCGATGCAGCCCAGCCACAGGCCGAAGCCGAGGGCCGCAAAGCCCTTCGCCCTGTCTTCCCCGCCCAAGGAGGTGGAGAAGATCAGTGTCATGACCATGAGGGCCGTCATCTCGATGGGCCCGAAGCGCAGGGCGAACTCCGCGAAGGGCGCGGCAATGGCGGTGAACAGGAAGATGGCGACGAAACCGCCAACGAAGGAGGCGAAGGTCGCGATGCCCAGCGCCCGCCCCGCCTCGCCCTTCTTCGCCATCGGATAGCCGTCCAGCGTGGTCATCATGGCCGCGCTTTCGCCGGGAATGCCGAGCAGGATCGAGGTGACCGCGCCGCCATACATCGCGCCGTAATAGACGCCGGCAAGCCCGGCGACGGCCACCACCGGCGGGAACGACACGACGATGGGAAGCAGGATCGCAAGGGCGGCCGGCGGCCCCATTGCCGGCAACACGCCGATGGCAAGGCCGAGCAGGACACCCAGCAGGGTCGCCAGCAGCATCGGCCCGCTCAGGGCGACCGACAGGCCCTGGAAGAGGTCGGAGAAGATTTCCATCCCGGTTTCCTCAGAACAGCCCGCGCGGCATCGGAACGCCGAGGGCTCTGTCAAAGATCGCCCATGCCAACACCGTGAAGGTGATTGCCGTCGCCACGCCGATGGCAAGGCGCACGGGCCTGAAATCGGGCGTCAGCGACAGGAAGCAGGCGAAGACATAGAAGGGGGTGAGCGCGATCATGCCCACGATGGGAGCAGCCACGATGAACAGCGCGGTAAGCCCGACAAGCAGGACCACGCGAAGCATTTCGACGCGAATTCCGGGTTCGGTGGCATTCCCCGCTCCTTCCGTATCATGCCCGCTTTTGGCGGTCTTCTTCTGCGAAAAAAGCGAGGCGCCGGTGCTGACCAGCATGAGTGCGCCCGCGATTGCCGGAAAGAAGCCCGGCCCGGTAATGGTGCTCGAAAAGATCTCGTAGCGCCAGGATTGCCAGACGACGAAGACGGCAAAAACGGCAAAAAGCGACGTGAACAGTTTCTCGGCCGTAGGCGTCCGCATTCGCATCCTCCCAATTCTCACGATACGACGATGTGCTCCGGAAGCCGACGACCGGCAGGGCCAGCCGTCGGTTTTTCGGAACGCCCGGACGGGCTATTTTTCGATGGTCTTGAGGTAATCGGCGTAAAGCTTGCTGATCTCGGGGATTTTCGCCGCGAACTCCTCCGCAGCCCAATAAAGTGGCACGGAGTTGTTCCGCTCCACATACTGGGTTTTCCAGGTATCGCTTTCGGAAACTTTCTTCATCACGTCCTGCCAGAACGCGACCGCCTCTTCCGGCACGTCCTTCGGCATCACCACGCCGCGATAGAGCATCAGCTCGATATTCGAACCAAGCTCCTTGAAGGTCGGCACGTCCGGCAGCGATGCGAGCCTTTCCGGAGAGGTCACGGCGATCGGTTTCACACGGCCGGCCTCGATCTGCGACATGACTTCCGACGCATTGCCGAATTGCAGGTCGATATGGCCGCCGAGGAGCGCGGTGGTCACTTCGCCATCGCCATTGAAGGGAACCGGACGCACTTCCACGCCGAGTTCGTTGCCGAGCGAAACCGCCAGAAGTGCCGGATCGGTCACGGGGCCGGTATTGCCGATACGCAGCGTTTTCCTTGCCTTGACGTCGTCCAGCGTCGCAATGCCCGACTTGGCTTCCGCGACGAGAATGAAGGGATCGCCGGCAATGACGGCGATAGGCTGGAAGTCCTCCACCTTGGCGGGTGACTGACCCATCAGAGGCGCCACGAAGAAGCTCGTGGCGATGGTGCCCATGACGTAGGCGTCGCCCTTGCGCTGGGCCACGTAATTGTAGGCGATGGCGCCGCCGCCCCCGGGTTTGTTCTCCACCAGCATCTGGGTGGGGCTCAGCTTCCCGTCGTTGACGATGCCCGCGATGGTCCGGGCGATGATATCCGAACCGCCGCCGGGCGAGGATTGCACGATCAGCGTGACGTCCCGCTCCGGATAATCGGCGGCGATAGCGGCCGTGGCGAAGACGCCACAGGCGGCGAGTGCGACTGCAAATGTGGAAACGCGCTTCAGCATCCTTTACCTCCCAAAAAATTGCTTCTGCCGGCGGAACCTGCGCGCCACCGGCTGGCTCAATACACTACTTGTTGCGTTTGTACTCCTCGATGAGCCCGGCTTTCGGCTCCAGACCGAAGCCGGGCTCCTGCGAGACGTTCAACCAGCCTTTGTCGGGCTGCGGAACATCCTCGAACAGCGCGTTGTAGGTCATCCACTTGTGGAAGTGGTATTCCACAAGGCCGCCGTTCAGAACGCCTGCATGCAGCGCGATGTTGTGCGGGCCATTGCCGTTGCCGTGGCTGAGCGGCACATTGTAGGCGTGGGCCTGCGCGGCGATCCTGAGGCTTGCAGTCAACCCGCCGTCATTGTTGATGTTGGGCTGCAGATAGTCGACGGCCCCTGCCTCCAGATAATCACGTGCCTTGTAGTACTCGTTTTCGGCCGCGGCCACGCGGATGCGGGTCTGGCTGCGCAGATGCGCCAGATTGCGCGGCTCGTTATAATGCACGGGCTCTTCGATGAAGGTGATGTCGAGTTCCTCGCAGAGCTTGCACAGGCGTACGGCATCGGGAAGCGACATGCGCAGATTTCCATCCATGGAAAGCTTCACATCGGGACCGACCGCCTCGCGCATCGCCGCCATGCGATGATAGTCGTCGACGGGATCGGGGATCGCCTGCCTGCCGACGGTGTTCTTCAGGTGAGTGTAGCCCAGCGAAACGAGGTGGGCTGCTTCCGCCGCCAACTCCTCGCGGCTGTAGACCGGCGCGCCGTCATAGGCCGCCCCATGGGTGATATAGACCGGCACGCGATCGCGGGCGCCGCCGATCAGGTGATGCACCGGGCGGCTGGTCGTCTTCCCCTTGATGTCCCAGCAGGCGATATCGATCATCGCCATCGCCGAGACCAGCACGCGACCCAGCGGGCGCTCCCAGGTGTGGCGGTCGAAAAGCTGGGGTATCCGATCGGTGCGGAAAGGATCAACGCCTTCCTCGATGATGCGAGGCGCAAGGTATTTTTCGATCAGGTCGATCGCCACGGGATGGGTGTAGCCGCTTGTTGACCAGCCGATGACGCCATCATCGGTCTCCATTTCCAGAAGAAGCGCGCCCTCGGTGCTGGGGCGATCGCGAAAGGGCGGCGGCGTGATCGGGATGCCCTTCAGATCATGGATCGAGATTCGCGCAATCTTCTGCCGCGGGGCGGCGACAGAAGTCCTGTAAAGCATCGTTTCATTCAGCATCATGTGTCTCCTGCGCAGGAGAATACCGATATCGTGCTGCCAGAAAATCGAGTTAATCTTTCAGATTGATCAGGTTTTCTGATGAAATTCACGCCGTTGCAAGAGATATGCAGAGCGCCCATTTGGCCCGGCGCCACTGAACACGATCCGGAGAACGAGGCCTCAATCCGATGTGGCATCGCAAGCCTCTGCAAAGGCCAGCGGTGATTTTGATCGCCCACCGGCGGAAACGCTGAAGAATGGATCAGGTGATCGCACTGAAAGCGGTGGCACCGATCCCGAATCGCTGCGGTGGCAATGCGTGACAAAAACAATGTCACCCAAGCCGGCTCACCAGGGCATGCCGCCCTTTCCCTCCGACTGCTTGACGCCGGGGGCGCTGGTTGCGACAAGACGCGGATGCAGAATCCGCGGACGATCGACCCCGATTATCTGACCAGCCGCCTGAAAGCCCTGCTCGACATCCCGAGCCCGACCGGCTTCACCGACGAAGCGGTGCGCTATACGGCGCGCGAACTCGAACGTCTCGGCCTCGAGGTCAAGCTCACCCGCCGCGGCGCAATCCGCGCATTGAGGCCAGGGGCTGCCCAGCGACCAGCGCGCGGCATCGTCTCCCATCTCGATACGCTGGGCGCACAGGTCAAGGCACTGAAGGACAACGGCCGGCTGGAGCTGGTCTCCATCGGCCACTGGTCGGCGCGCTTTGCCGAGGGGGCCCGCGCCTCGATCTTTTCCTCCAGAGGCACCTATCGCGGAACCATCCTCCCGCTGAAGGCATCGGGGCACACGTTCAACGAAGAGGTCGATACGCAGCCGGTGGGCTGGCCTCATGTGGAATTGCGCGTAGATGCCTTGACGCACCAGCGTGACGATCTCCTCCAGCTCGGCATCGACGTCGGCGACATCGTCGCCATCGATCCGCAGCCGGAATTTCTCGACAACGGCTTCATCGTCTCCCGCCACCTCGACGACAAGGCAGGTGTCGCGGTCATGCTGGCGGCACTCGAAGCGATGCAGCGCGCGAAGATCGAAACGCCCGTCGACACCTACTGGCTCTTCACCATCGGCGAGGAGGTCGGCGTCGGGGCTTCGGCGGTGCTGGTGCCGGAGATCGCCTCGCTGGTTGCCATCGACAACGGTACGACCGCAACCGGCCAGAATTCGCAGGAATTTGGCGTAACGCTTGCCATGGCCGACCAGACCGGCCCCTTCGACTATCATCTGTCGAAGAAGCTTCACGAGCTTTGTGGCGAGCACGCCATCCAGGTTCAGAAGGATGTCTTTCGCCATTATCGCTCCGACGCCGCTTCCGCCGTCGAGGCCGGGCACGACGTGCGCACCGCCCTCCTCACCTTTGGTGTCGATGGGTCGCACGGTTATGAACGCATCCACCTTCAGGCGCTGATCTCGCTCGCGCGCCTGACGATCCACTATGTGGCAAGCGAAGTGCAGATCGAGCGCGATGCCGAGGAAGTCTCGGGTCTGCGTGGCTTCACGCACCAGAAGGTTCACGAGGCCAAGCAGGACCTCAAGGCCGACGAACAGGCCCGGTCCTAGGGCCGTTCCGCTTCTCCCTCGAATTGCAGAACGCTCCGGCTTCTTGTCCGCCGCAATCGCGGACGCGGCACGGCCGCGCGCTTTGACTGGAGATGCCTCCGCAGGTTCGGACAAACGAGTTCATCCATCGGGGCACGAGGCGCGGAAAGCCGCTGTCGTCTAATTTTATAATGATAAATTATTGACTCAACATAATTTATACGAATAAATATTCCATACGAAAGATGCCAAATCGAAAGGATCTTCCCCATGAAGAGGCTGTTTCGGAGCGCTGTTGCAGCGGTCGCAATCGCCCTTGCAGGCAGCATGATTTCCCCCGTCGCTGCGCAGACTCCCCCGGGCGTTCTGGTTGTCGGGCAGATCGCCGAGCCGCAGTCTCTCGACCCCCATACGGTGACGGCGACGAACGACTTCCGCATCCTCGTCAATGTCTATGACGGCCTCGTCCGCTTCAAGGACGGTACGCTCGAAGTCGAGCCGGCCCTTGCCGAGAGCTGGGACATTTCCGAGGATGGCAGAACCTACACGTTCAAGCTGCGCCAGGGCGTGAAATTCCACGACGGCTCCGATTTCGATGCCGACGCGGTGAAATTCAACTTCGACCGCATGCTTCGTGAGGACCACCCGTTCTACGACACCGGGCCATTTCCCCTCTCCTTCAACTTTTCGTCGATCGAGGCGGTAAACGTAGTCGATCCGCACACGGTCGAGTTCAAGCTGAAGGAAGCCTTCGCGCCATTCCTCTCCAACCTTGCCTATCCGACCGGGCTGATCGTCTCGCCGGCCGCCGTGGAGCAATACGGCAAGGACTATGGCCGCCACCCCTCCGGCACCGGTCCGTTCAAATTCGTCGAATGGTTGTCGAACCAGCGTGTCGTGATCGACCGCAACCCTGACTACTGGGGCGGTGCGGCGAATCTGGAAGCCGTCGTCTTCCGCCCGATCACCGACGCCAATACGCGCGTTGCCGAAATGATGGCCGGCGGCATCGATGTCATGGTCGAGGTTCCGCCGGACAATCTCGTCACCTTCAAGCAGGACGCCAATTTCACGGTGGCCGAACAGGCCGGCCCGCATGTCTGGTTCGCCATCCTCAATGCCAAGAGCGGGCCGTTCGCCGACAAGCGGGTGCGGCAAGCCGCGAACTACGCGGTGAACAAGGAAACGCTCGTCAACGACGTGCTGCAGGGCACGGCGACGGTTGCGGCGGGGCCTATCCCGCCGGCCTTCAACTGGGTGGAGAGCAAGGTTGAACCCTATCCTTACGATCCGGAAAAGGCCAAGGCGCTGTTGGCCGAAGCGGGCGCCGAGAAGCCGCAGTTGACCTTCTATGTCACCGAGGGCGGTTCCGGCATGCTCGATCCGATCACCATGGGCGCGGCGATCCAGGCGGACCTGCAGGCCGTCGGCTTCGCGGTGAAGATCGAGACCTACGAGTGGAACACCTTCCTCGGCCGCGTCAATCCGGGGCTGGAGGGCAAGGCCGACATGGCCGAGATGGCCTGGATGACAAACGATCCGGACACCGTGCCCTATCTTACCTTGCGCACGGATGCCATGCCCGACAAGGGCGGGTTCAACTCGGGTTATTATTCCAACCCTAAGGTCGACGAGCTGCTGGAAAAGGCGCGTAAAGCGACGGACCAGGCCGAACGGGGCAAGCTCTACGGAGAGATCCAGCAGATCGTGCACGAGGATGCACCCTGGCTGTTCGTCGCCAACTGGAAGCAGAACGCCGTGACGACCGCGGGCGTTCAGGACTTTCAGTTGCAGCCCTCGTTCCTGCTCGACCTGCGTGGCGTGGCCAAGCAGTAGAGCCGCCCCCTCAACCAGCCGCCGGCCCCCGACTGCCGGCGGCGCCAGCCAAGGAAACTCCCGGGCTCCCCATGCCGGCCTATATCCTCAAGCGCCTGATCGCTGTCGTGCCCGTCATGTTCGGCCTGTCCGTCATCGTCTTTTTGGTGATGGCACTGATCCCCGGAGACACGGCGACAGCCATCCTCGGTGCCTATGCCACGCCGGAAAACGTCGAGCGGATCAATCGCGATCTCGGACTCGACAAGCCCCTTGTCCACCAATATCTGATCTGGATCGGCAATCTGCTGCACGGCGACTTCGGCCGTTCTTTCGCGCTGAACCGACCGGTGCTGGATGAAGTGCTCGAGCGGTTCCAGGCAACGCTGGTGCTGGCCGGCGTGTCCTTGCTGCTGTGCTCGGTCATCGGCCTTTTGGCGGGTATCGTCTCGGCGGTGCGGCAGTTTGGCTG